>Ga0105158_1000005_pt1 | contig 98293 bp, 97 predicted proteins | sample LHCtaG_FD_81567 | JGI IMG/M metagenome (GOLD analysis project Ga0105158, IMG submission 81567) | Hot spring microbial communities from Little Hot Creek, USA to study Microbial Dark Matter (Phase II) - LHC4sed_matched | ecosystem: Environmental > Aquatic > Thermal springs > Hot (42-90C) >...
AGTTTTAGTTCCAAAGATTGATTATATAGGAATAGCCATATGCAGGTTAGGTAGGGGCGCTTTAGAATGAAAACTATGTGCAGTAAACGTAAGGATAAAGACGATTCAGTTAAATGACTTGCCGCAAACCAGCATTAATAATGTGCACTATGAATTAGCATAGCGTGCTTCGATTAATAGCCGATTTGATAATGTTACTTGAATATTACGTGCACTTATGTGGCATATTAGCTATATGCCTGCTAGGTAATTTCTGGCATATCTCTGGAGTCCCCGTGGCCCGGGGTTCAAATCCCCGCGCGCCCCCACTAAATAAATCTATGGACACCCGTACATTACATTGTTTACTATCTATCAAGTACAGGGTAAAGGTCTTGGTAATGATGAAACTGGGCAAACAGAGTATTTCAGGTACTTGCCCACGGCATGTTCTTGAGCGTATATACTTATATACAATATGTTTGAATGTGAATTAATAAGTGGGAGTATGCTCGCTAAACGCACTATAGCTTTACCCCTAATCTCTCTACTCGTCGTCATATCTTCGATGGTTTTGTTCTGGTTTAGCTACTATTCCTCTCAAGAGGAGAAGGAGTTGAAGATTTTGTTAGAGATGTGTAGCAAGGCTGTAGAGAATTTCAGGAGCGATTCTGTTTGGAGACCTGGTTCTGTGTTAGTGTTTAACAGTACGCATACTGCTGAAGGCTTTATCCGTAGAAAGGTTATATACAGCGGTAAGCATTACAATATTGTTGTAGGCAACGAGACACATATAGTTGTCTACACAACTTCTGCAGGTCAGTACCCCCTGCATTCCAAGGGTTTCTTCTACTTAATTCACGCTATAGCCGTTTACCAAGAAGATATTGTTCTAAAACCTGCTGTAATCTATAGCTATCAGTACCCAGAGTACTCGTATCCTAAGCGCTATTACTTCAAGCCTTATACAGATGAGCAAAAAATGGTGTTCTTAATCGCTAGACTTCCATACTATACTTACCCCACTTCTGGATCGAAGATCTTATAGAGAAGAAGTTTATTAATATAAGCATCAGTAATAAAAAAGCTGTTGAAATGAAGTTTATTAAAAGTTTTAGAGCTTCTAATCGAGACCTACTGATAGTTCAGTACATCTTTCCCTGCGAAAAAGCAAGTATCTATGCATGTATAGATTCTGAGACAAGAATGGTGTTAGCAGAAGTATTCATAGGTGAAAGCAAGTCTATTAGCTATCTAGAGAGCATCAATAATATAGGTAGTGTTCCACTAGAACTACTATCAATAGTAAGGAACACAGTATTTGTAGATGCTACAACAAATAAAACACTAGCAGTACCAAAACCGTAGAGCACTCAAGGAACACCCGTCTCTACACTCTACATAGCAACGCTAATATCAACTATCAAATTCATATTCAAGAATTCTATAACCGCTTGTCCCCAGATGCTTATCCTCATTAGTTTTGGGAGCTTCCACCTCGCTCACACTTTACGGACTACCGCTGCGGGGTCGCGGGTAGCCGAGCCCAGCAACACAGTGCCCCCATCTACCTCCAGCCTACCCAGGCCCAGGCTTGGAGCAGTGCCCCCATCGCCTAGGCGGGCTCGGAGGAGGTTGAAAGTACACAACTACGTCTCTATGCCTTGTACAGCACTTGAGCAAGTGTGTATACTAGAAGATGCTGTGGCTGGGGCAGAGGCGAAGAGGCATCTATATCTTCAGTATCTTGTGGAACTTTTCCTTGAATAAGAGGGGGTTTTCAATAAAGTCCCTCGCTAGCTCTTCCTCAAGCTCCAGCATGTCCAAGGCTATGAGTATTGCTCTGAGGAATAAGTACTTTATAGCGAAGTACACGGGGTTAACATCGTTGTTGTACCTTGTGAAGAGAACTGCTCTAAAGTCCTCTGGCTCATCGAGGAAGAGGTCTATGCAACTCTTACCAAACATTTTTCTACAGTGCGCCTCTAGAGCCTCGAGGTAGCCGGGGATTCTAGAAGAAACGCTCTTCCTAATAATAGAGCTAAGCTTAGCTCTATCCACCGTTGCCACCCTAAGCGACATTTGTGGACTGCCCCCATCTATTAGTATAAGCGAATGAAGTTAGATATATACTTTTCTTTAAATAAGTTCAACTGCTAGAAAATGTCGCAGACTCGCAGAAGATTTTTTGTAGAGAATCGCTCTGCGAGCTCCACCCATAGGGAGTTCACCAAAGCCCCTACCCTAGCAATACTTGCTATAGTATATACTACATTCACAACCCCCTCAGCAGGTTACTAAACGCCACTGAGAGGAGGTAGAGAGCTCGGATTCTCCTCAGTGCTGAGGGCCTTGCCGATGCTATGGTTAGTGTGAATACTAGTAGTGTTGATGTGGCTACTAAAGCAGAGCCTTACAACAGCCTCCAGATTCCCTATGAAGAGAAGAGCTGAGAGCACCATGATTACGTAAAGGAGGGCTGGTGGCGGGATGGGTAAGGGTGTGGTGCTGAAAAAGGCAAAGGGCAACACCCCTACCTTGTGGGAAAGGCTTGGCGGGCTTGTGCCCTATTATTCATTTTTGTGCAACTTTAGCAGGCTCTGCACGGCAACAGTCTTAGGTAGTTAGGGCTTTGCACCCTTTAGTACTCTCTCTTGACGCCTCTTGTTAGGAATCTGAAGGCTATAAACCATGGAGTGTCTAAAATTGCTAGCACTACCTTTGCGTAGCTTCCATACCATGTCATGCTCCACACATCTTCCCAGGGATGCGTAGAGGCAAAGGCTATTGGGAAGAACACTATGCTGTCGACGACCATGTTTATCACATCACTTCCAACAGACCTAAGCAGCACACCTGCAATAATGCTCTTTGCCTTAACCTCATACCTATACACTCTCTTCTTTATCTCTGCAAATACAGTTGCGTCAAGTAGCTCAGCAACTAGGAAAGCTACATAAGATGCTATCACGACCCTAGGGGTTTGCAACATGAAGTAGCGCCACGTTTCATCCATGTTCTTTAGCCATGGGGCTGGGGGGACTGTGGACACCATAAATATGAATGCTGAGACCATAGCATTCGCTGTAAATGTTAGGAATATGGCGGCGTAAGTCATTCTCTTACCATAGATCTCGTTAATCATGTCTATGAGCTGTGCAACAAATGGAAAAGTTATGGTGCCTCCTGATAGCACTAGAGGCATGAATATGTTGAATTCTGATATCCTGGGTGCGAGCACATTGGAAGCCACAATGTAGGCAACGTAGAAGCTCACTAAGGCTGGGTAGCCCAGGCTATCTCTATACCTCTTCACAAGCCATGAGCCTGCAAACGTCGAAATAGTTAAGCCTATCGCCCAAAACAGCCAGACCCACAGCACGTCTCACACCCTCGGCTCCTCCATGTACTCAGTCCTGTCGAGAAGACCCGCCTCTTTAAATGCCCGAGCCCTGTTCAAGCAACTCTCACACCTGCCACAGTGCTTTTCGTAGCTCAGGTAACAGCTCCACGTATCATATACAAGGTCTCCTACAAGCTCGTAACAAACCTTCAGTAGCTCTTGCTTTGCCAAACCTTCTCTCGAGGGGGACCAGACCTCTAAATCTCTCAACAATCTAAAGTGGCAGAGTCTAAACGCGGTCTCCAAGGTCTGTATGCACTCTGGAGTGCAGTCAGGGTAGTTGAAGTCCATTAAGCTAGGGTTGTAGCTCACGTCGCTAAGCTGAGCTCCATAGATAACGCTGACCCTGTGCCCCACGAGCTCTCTGACAGTGTAAGCATATGCTGTAGCTATTGACAGCATGACGACATTCCTAATGGGCACCACAACAGAGGGCTTGTACTCTTCACTAACCTCAACACTCTCGTCAGTCAGCTGGGTCCCCCTCCAGAGCTCCCTCATAAAGCTCACATCAACAACTCTATGCTCAACAACCCTGCCCCAGCCACGCGCTTCAGCAAGAGTGTTGAGCCTCTTAACAACATCTCTAGCAACCCCTATTTCCCTAACCCCCTTCTGGCCATAGTTAAACGTCAGTACATAAGCATCGCAACCCCTGCTAAGCCATAAAGCCAAGTAGCACGTACTATCAAGACCTCCGCTAACCACAGCGACAACACTACAAGGCCTAGCAACGCTTGGCCTCAAACCATGCTCACCAAGTGCGATACATTAGGAAGGAGATCTCGCATAAAAAGCTTAACTACTTTAGCAAAGTTAGAGAGCTTCATCACCAGAACGCCTCGAGTTAAAAGACTTGGGGGGTTTGCGTAGTCAAAATAAGGCTTTGCTAGTGGGGGTAGTGGGGGTATTGCTTAGCAGGGCTCTATTGTTGATGGCGGTTTCGACGTTATTGCATATGTAACCACAGTCACCTCTGGTACCTCCCTTGTTATCCTGCTAGCAATTCTCTCCAACACTTCGTGCGGTACTCTGCTCCAATCAGCTGTCATACCGTCTTCGCTCTCCACAATCCTTATAGTCACAATATAGCCAACAGCCCTCTTATCACCCTTAACACCAACCCACTTATCCTCACCAACAACAGCGAAGGCTTGCCAAACCCCTCTGTAGAGCCCTGCTCTCCTCAGCTCCTCTTCAACAATTTTAGACGCTTTTCTAACTATCCTCAGCTTCTCCTCAGTGACCTCCCCTATCACCCTAACCGCTAGGCCTGGCCCTGGGAATGGGTGCCTATAGGCCCAGTCCTCGGGGACTCCTAGGGCAACAGCTATCCTTCTGACTTCGTCTTTGTAGAGGTACTTTAGGGGCTCTACAACATTGAGCCCAAGCCACTTTGGCAAGCCGGCTACGTTGTGGTGGCTCTTGATCTTGTCCGCCCCTGGGGCAAAGCCACTCTCAATCACATCTGGGTACGTTGTCCCCTGGGCAAGCCACTTGATATCCCTATCACCCTCAGCAATGCCTTTGAATATCTTTGCGAAGAGCTCTCCAATAATCCTCCTCTTCTCTTCACAGTCCCTCACACCCCTTAGTGCTTCGAGAAACTCTCTAGATGCATCTATGTACATTGGGTCTACGCCCAGGCTCCTCAGCATGGATAGCACAGCCTCTGCTTCACCCTCCCTAAGAAGCCCGTGGTTTACAAACACTGCCACAAGCCTATCCCCAATAGCCCTCTTTAGTAGTAGTGCAGTAGTTGTAGAGTCTACACCACCACTAACAGCGCACAGAACCTTCTCACCGGGTGGTATTGTATTTCTGAGCTCCTCTACAATCATGTCTATTATGCTTCCTAGCACCCAGCTCCTCTGTGCTTTAGCAACCCCAATTACGAAGTTCTCTAGAAGCCTCCTACCTTTTGGAGTGTGCACAACCTCTGGGTGGAACTGAACGCCATAAACAAGCCTATCCCTAAGCCTAAAAGCCGCTATATAACCTGTCTCCACAGACCTTGCTAGAGTGACAGCCCTGTCCTCAGGTAGCTCAGACACATAGTCGCTGTGGCTCATCCAGACAACTTCTCTAGTGTCCCAGCCCTCGAAGAGGGCATCCCTAGACACAACCTCTACCTCAGTCTTGCCGTACTCACCAAGCCCTCTCTCAACCCTGCCCCCTATCATAGAGGCTATGAGCTGGTGCCCATAGCAAATGCCTAGCACAGGTATTCCTAGCTCAAGTACCCAGCTACCCACCTTAGGGGCATTCTCAGCATATATGCTACTAGGCCCTCCGGAGAGTATTATAGCCCTTGGCCTCAGCTCCTCGACGAGCTGCTGAGAGGCGTCAGAGTAGCTAATAATCTCGCTGTAGACGCTGAGCTCCCTAACCCTCCTAGCTATGAGGTGTGTGTACTGCCCCCCAAAGTTGATTATGAGAACCTTGTCAAAGGTGCTCGGGCTACTCATTGCCTAGAGCCTCAGTACACAAATTTACAGAGACTTATATAAGCACTAGTATTGCAGAAGTGCAACTACATTTACACAGCTGTTGCAAGTATGGAAACGCTTTTACGCTTCAGAACTTAGAGAGCACTCCTAAAGGGATTTTTATGGAGCTCTGGAGAGAGGTTTTGAATTGTGTAGAGAGTGTGAGAGCATACCTAAGGTCATCCTCTGTAAGCTACGATGTGGTGGGGCAGAACCCCTTTGGAGACGTGTCAAAGGGTTTTGATGTAGAGGCAGAGAGAATTGCTGAAAAGTGCTTAGCTCAAGTGCTTGGTGAGGTAGCCTTCCTCGGTGAAGAAACAGGGCTCCGGGTCTCAGGAACACCAAAGTGGATTGCTGTTATAGACCCTGTTGATGGCAGCACGAACTTCACTTATGACATACCCTGGGCATCCATATCGCTAGCCATCGCCCCCTATAGAGAGAGTGCTAGGGTGCGAGACGTTACGCTAGCTGTTGTTGCAGAGGTGTTTAGAAATGTTACATACATCTACAGGGGCGGCTCTGTTGAAGTGCTTGGTGCTAAACGTTGTGGGAGGAGGGCACAGCCAGCCCCAATAGTGCTGGGGTACTTTGATAATGAGTGCTCCCACAAGCCCATACTCAAATACACATCTAGTAACGCAAGAAAGCTTGCCATAAGATCTCTTGGCAGTGCTGCTCTTGACATTGTCTATGTGGGGCTGGGGAACGCAGAGGCGTTTATAGACTCTAGGGCTAAGCTTAGGAATGTTGATGTAGTTGCCGCTATAAGGATAGCTACAGCACTAGGGGCTAAAGCAGTTGACTGTTCAAACGGCTTTAGAGATGCACTTGATATTGAGGTGTGTGAGGAGAGGAGGGTTAGCTGCTTAGCTGTTGCTTATAGTGATGAGCAGTTCAATAGGGTTTTATCTGCCCTTCAATAAGCTTCACTAGCTGCTCTTCAAAAATCTTTACGAGTTTTGCCAAGGACTTGAGCCTAATGACCTTCTTATCCACAACAATACCGCCATCGCTAAAATCCTTTGAGAAAAAGGCGAGGGTGTATACAGGCTGAGCCTCTACAGCTGTGCTCTTAACCACCCCCTTCTCTATACAGCACAAGTACTCCAAGGCCTTCCTAGTGGACCTAGAGGCAATTCTAAATGTGGATTCCTTTACCTTCTCAGCTGGTATCACATATCTTCTAGTTCTAAGGAAAACCCTGTACGAGATGACAGCATCTTTAAACTCAGCCACTCTCTCAATGATTTGATAGAGCCTTGAGTAATCATCTCTCACAACCTCGCCAGCCATTGCGCTGAGGTTTTGCGTGATATTTACAGCACTACACATAATGTTAGCAACCCTCCTAGCGCTAAACGGCATTTCATCTACAACTCTCGTCTTCTGCGGCACCTTGCTGAGTAGCATAAGCGTTGTGTAGGGGTTTTCAGTAAACTTTGTGAAGATGCAGTCAAATAGGAAGGAGTCTCGAGGCCTGCAATCTGGGAGCCTAGCCATTAGCATGGGCATCCAGAGAAACTCGTAGAGCTCTGTGGGGAGCTTTCTCAAAACCCCTTTATCAACATGAATGAACTTGAACACAGCTCCTCACCTCCTACAACCTCTCCTCAGCGTCTAGCTTCTTCAAAAGCGCGATATTCCTAGCCTCACTCTCATCAATCCCCGTTGTGCTTAGCCACGCGCTGAGGATTTCTTTAGCTAGGTACTCGGTCACAAGCCTTCCGCTCATGGCGAGCACATTTGCGTCATTCCAAAGCCTAGCACCCCTAGCAGTTTCAGCATCGTTGCATAGAGCCGCCCTAACCCCCCTGACCTTGTTAGCCGCTATGGAGACGCCGGTGCCCGTGTAGCATATCACAACACCCCAGTCAGCCTCTCCACTAGCAACAAGCCTCCCCACCTCGTAGCCCACTAGAGGCCAGGGCTCAGGGCTCCCAGTTCTCACAGCTCCTACAGGCACTATCTCAAAGCCCCTCTCCTTCAGATACCTAACAACAGTGTTTACAGCTGGGTAAAGGTCGTCAGCTCCTACAGCAACTCTCTTTCCTGGGAAAGCCATTTAGACACCTAGGTTAAGTAAGACTAGCTTACTGTAAATAAAAACTTGTATTAGGTTACTGAAGAGGTGTTTTTCCTAGGAGGCTTTTCCACGATAGTTGAAGCTCTATAGTGGAGTGAGGTCTAAACACAGTCCTCACATTTTCCAGGGGCTCCCCCACCACCCTTACTCTACTGACGTCAATTTCGCCAAAGCCCCACTTCCACAGAAAGTAGAGGTAGCCTACATCAGCGGGGTTAAAGCCCATTGCATAGGTAGCAGTTGCGTCAAGGCTTACAGCATTTGTTGATGCGAAGACCACTCCCCACATCTTTTCAGAGCCGGAGACAGGTCCGTTGCCCTCCATAGCGATAACACCGTCAACTACGCCAATATCAGGCATCATCAGTGTTGCTAGCTTAGCTATGTTGTAGTTTATGCTGTAGTAGCCTCTGTGCATTTTGTGCTTCCAGCCCCTCCTGATGGACCCCATGACAATGTTCTTTATGGAGAGCGTCACGACCACAGTATCATGGGTCTTGGCCCTGCATGGAGATATCCTGACAAAGTGCTTGTCTAGCAGAACCTTTGACACGTATACCTCAAACTCCTCACCTCTTTCATCAAGTAGCCTCACCTCCACGTGGCCGAGCTCATCTAAGTCCACAAGCTCTACTCCCCTAAACCTCTTCCCAAGCCTATCATAACCAAAGTTCTCCACAGCATCCCTAAAAGAGCCTATGGCGGGGGACTCCGCTATCAAAATCTCTGTTGGTGTAAACCTAGATGTTATGAACTCGAGAATGGCCTCAACAGTTTCTACAGGAGTCACTGCAAGGCGTGTAAATGTTGAGACAAAGTTTGGCTTAATCAAAAACCTCCTCCTTCTACCGACAGCCTCCACAACCTCTCTTTCTATGAGTTCAAGGGCTCTCAGAGTCCCTGCGTAGTGATCCCCTGATCTCACTATTGCTACAGACATTGCCTATGCACCAAAGAGCTTCTCAATAGCTTTCTGCACTTCTCTCTGCACCCTCTTGAGAGGTGCTCCAAGCTCTTTTGCAATGCTTCTTACAGATTCGTACTCAGGCTTAGCAACAACTACGCTGCCTCTGTAATCAGTAGAGACCTTTACCTCAACACAATACCTCCTCCCCCCTATCTCCACGTCAACAACCCTGCGCTCTCTCACAGGAACCCTTAACCTCTTCGTAATGAGCACTCTAACTCCTAGCGTGCCAAGCTCGCTAACAAGCGTTTTGACTAGAGTTGGATAAGTTGCTAAGTCGGATACCACCTTAACTGTGTACCCAGGCCTATTCTTCTTCATGTACAGAGGCTGTATAGAGACATCCTTTGCCCCTAGCTCAAAGAGCTTCTCGACAGCGTACCCCACCAACTCCCCAGAGACATCATCTACATCTGTCTCTAGTACAGCTATATCCTCAGCTTCAAGCCCCTCAACAAGCTCGTCGCCATTCCCGACAAGGACCCTGAGGACGTTTGGGTGCGTATCGAAATCCTTTTGACCAGCCCCATAGCCAACCCCCTCAACTCTAATCAAAGGCAGGAACTTTGTAAAGCTACTAACAAGGGAGGCGAGTATAGCTACACCAGTTGGGGTTGCGAGCTCCTCTTCAACTGGGCCACCAAAGAATAGAGCGCTCCTCCTCTTCAACAACTCAAGCACCACAGGAGCTGGGGCTGGATACAAACCGTGGCGCATTTTAACATGCCCTCCGCCAATAGCAATTGGGAGGGAGTAGAAAGAGGCCTCTACAAGGCCAAGGCTCTCCAGCGCCATAGCGACTCCAACAATATCTACAGCGGTGTCCGCGGACCCAACTTCATGTAGGTGCACCTCACTAGCGCTCACCCCGTGGACGCTTGCCTCAGCCTCTACAAGAAGCCTAATAGCATTCAGCGCAATTCTCTTTGCCCCACCCCCTAAGCCAACCTCATCAGCAACAGCCTCTACATCTTGAATCACATCAGCCCCACTCTTCTCCAAATTCTTCTCCACAATCTTTATCCTCACAGCCTTTGCCCTTACACCCCTCTTTAAAACAGTCTCAACACCTATATTAACACTTTCGACACCGTCAATGGCCCTAGCAACAGCCTCACTAAGTCTCTTAAGAATGCTGGGGTCAGCACCCACATCAATGAGTGCGGCTAGGAGCATGTCACCAGAGATACCAGATATCGAAGGATCTATAACCACAGCTCTGTCCAATGGGTCAACACCTTACACAGCAAGGGCTATACTAGACTAAGCAAAAATAAGGGTTTCTTATGTGATAAGCGCTAGTGTCTAGAGCCTTGCCAAGCCCTTCACTTTTGCCTATAGAGAGCAACTCTTCTCCCAATTAACCCAGCTAACACACCAGCGTTCACACCATTATCTATGTTGACAACAGCTAAACCAAGCGAGCACGCTTGTAGCATTGAGTACAGCGCGGCCACCCCACCACCCCCAGCACCGTAGCCAACAGATGTTGGAACCCCTATGACTGGTACATCAAGGAGTGCTGCTATTACTGATGGCAGGGCCCCCTCCATACCCGCTACAGCAATCACGACATCAACATCCTCCTCTTTAAGGGTTTTCACAGCCTCTAAAACCCTTTGAAACCCTGCTACACCAACGTCATACACAGCTATTGTTCTGCACCCCATTTCCTCAGCAACAGTCTTAGCCTCTTCAGCAACAGCTATGTCAGCAGTCCCCGCAGTCACAATGCCTATCTTACAGCTATACACAGGTTTTTCACAGCCCCTCCTCCTGACAACAGCTACCCTACCCCTCTCATTGACCTCGACGTCGAGACCTCCGCGGCTTAATTTCTCCAAGACCTCCACATGCTCCTTACGCAGTCTTGAAACAATGACTCTGCCAGTCCTTGGTACAACAGTTGTGATAAGCTTTTGCAGCTCCTCAGCAGTCTTGCTCTCAGCAAAGACTATCTCCGGCACATCTCTCCTAAGACTCCTCCCAATGTCGAACCTTATGGAGTTGTCTATCTGCTCTAATGCAAAGAGCCTTATTTCCTTAAGAGCTTCATCAACTGTTATAACTCCTCTTGCTAGTTGCTCTAAGATTTTCCTCAAGTCCAATAAACACACCTACTTAAAGAACTGCAGTAGCTCTATTCTCACACCCAAAGTCTTTAAAAGGTCTGCGTAAAGATACCTACCACCTTCGAACAGCCCCTCCTGCTCTCTAACACCACCAAAATTCTCAAGCTCCTTTACACAGCCATCGATATCCTCTACAACAAATGCTATGTGGTGAACCCCCTGTCCATGGGCATTCAGCTGGCTTTCCCATGTACTAGGGCCGTCGATTGGCTGTATCAGCTCTATTGCTACATTGTCTAGCTCTATAAATGCTAGCTTTGCTCTCCCCCGAGTTGGAACCCCCTTGTACGTTGCCCTAGTCTTTTCCCACTCCTCTGTCTCTATAACCCTAGGCCTTTCGATTTTCAGCAACTTGCACCAGAAGTCCAAGGCCTCCTCAATATCCCTTACAACAATGCCTATTTGAGCAACTCTCTTAAAACCATCTTTACAGGAAGCCATTAGCGATGCACCGCTAGTAATTGTTGTATTGTAAAGAAGGGTTTTAACTTTTTACACGTGGGGGGATTTGTAGCAGGGCCTCCACCCTCTTATCATCTCTACTGGCAAAGAGGTGCTCTGAAACCCTCTTTATTGCGGCAACAGTCTGGCTCTGTATGCATAAAGCCCACACAGCATTCATTATAGCTACGTGAGCTCCTGACACAGCTGTGAGTATTCCAGCTAGTGCTCCAACATCTATCTCACCAATTCTAGCCTTGTTAACAGAGGTGTAGGCTATGGCTGAGAGTGATGCAAATTGTGTGAGTAGCGCACAGCCCCAGAACACCCTATCATACCACATCAAAGTCGCTGTAGCTTTCCTCCACCAGGAGAACACGTCGCTTAAAATGTTAAAGTCTCGGTACTCGTAAACAGCGTTCCTAATGTGGACAATGCTTGAGCTGTAAGCCCTTCTCTCTTCAGTTCTCACAGGCTCAACTCTTCTACTATAGTACTCAGCAATCATTGCATAGGGTATGAGGGATGCTAGAGCCACATAGCCTATTACAGCATTGAAGCTGAAAACAGAGGCTATAGAGGCTACACCGTTAAAGAGGTTTGGTATTAGGGTTGTGAGAACAGCGTTAATGTTCCAGATAATGAAATCAACATCGCTACTAATCCTACCCACAGTGTCTTCAGGAGAGCCACTGTTACCGCGCTTCTCAATGCGCTTTAGCATAACGTTCTTTAGGGTCACTATAGCGTCCACCAACTTTGTGAAGTACTTCATCAGCGCAAACTCAGTGGCAAAGAATATTACTGCAGAGGCTAGCAGTATGAGAATGCCCGTGAGAAACCTGTTAATGAAAAGAGCGTCGGAGACGCCATTTCTAACAGCGTTAACTATGTTTGCTATTGCCTGTGGAATTGCATAGCCGCTCATAGATGCCCTAACCCCAAAGACGGTGATCATTATTAGAAACCCCTTTGAAAACCCATTGACGTTCCTCATCACAGCACTTTTAATAAACCTAGCTATAGCAACAAAATCGCTTGCTATCTTAATCTTAGCGATGTGCGTTCCTATTGTTCTCCCACCCATGGGGGCACTTCATCAATGACTAGGCTTTAGACAGGCAGAAGTTTAAAAGCTGATAAGCTTTTTGAATACGCAATTGTGTAGCGCAACGACTCAAAGCGAGCTAGTGTAGCTTAAGAGCATCAAAGCCTTAGTGTGTAAGCGATTGTGCTACTAGGTATAAAAACTGTAGCAGTGTGTACTAGGAGCTGGGGGTACAGTTCCTTTTGAGATGGGTGCCAATTGGTGAAGCACTTTGTGCATTGATATTTTACAAAGTGTGGCTAAGGGGATTGGGAAGGAGAGCTATAGAAGAGCTGTGCTAGAGATACTAGGTGATCCTAGGCTTAGCTTCACAGAGGCAAAACCTTTAATAGAGTTGTGCCAGGCTCCGGCAGCGCCAAGAAAGCACCACTTCTTTACAGGGGGTCTAGTGGTGCACACAGTGTCCACTGCTCTAATAGCTAGAAAGCTTGTCGAAATCTTTAGAGAGCTCTACGGAGTTAATGTTGATGAGGACCTTGTTGTGGCAGGGGCACTGCTCCACGATATATTCAAGTTTTACCAGTACACCTCAGATGCTGTTAGTGGTGGGTATAGGGCTAGGGACGACTGGTACCTAAGCCACGACTACGCAGTTGTAGCAGAGCTTGCCAGGAGAGGCGCTCCAGATGAGCTCATAAGGGTGGTCTCTGAAGCGCATGGGCTAGCACCATTTTCAACACTAGAGGGTCTCATAGTTCACTTAGCGGATTCTGCAGATGCAAGGTTTGGCGAGTTTATACAAGGTGCTTTGCTATCGAAGCTCAGAGATGTTGAGAAAGAGGGGTGCTCTGTTTACAAGGCTTTAGACGAGCTCGTGAAGAAGAAGGGCTTGAAAACAGCTGTGCAACTAATGCTGCAGAGCATTGATAAGCTTGTTGAAGAGGCGAAAAAGCTCTGCAAGCTACAAACTGAGTGAGGAGCTGAGGGCTCTCGAGTTTTCCAGCTGGTTTGCTACAACCCCTTATAGTGGCTTGGGCAAAGCGCAGTACCGAGTGGCTACAGAGCGTAGACAAGCTTTTTCCTAAACTGCTTATTTTCTTCAGCAAATTTCATAACTGCTTTAATACACTTGTAGCTGGGTTTGCGCTTGGAAATGCATGAAGCAGTCTTCCTACACTCAAAGTCCTCTAGGCAGGTAGCTTTCAGAGCTTCTATAACGCTTTTCGGCAGTGGTTTTTCGACATCGAGCTCTAGCTCTTTACCACTAGTAAAGCTCTTTGCATACTTAGTGACTAGAAGCACTGCTAGAGCTATGGACGCTGTGGAGAATGCTGACAGCGCTGTTGATTCAGGCAAGGAGTATAGTGTGTAGTGCAGATACCTAGCTGGGTTTATGTAGAGAGAAAGGGCTTTTTGAATACCATAGCTGTTCACAAGCTCCTCTAAAGTCATAAGCCTCGCTCTATAGCTAGTGGCATCAACAAGAAATAGGTGCGAGGAGCTATTTCCACAAACCTCGCCTATTAAGAGGCTCAGAAGTTGCCTATACGGATTTAGCTGGCTTGGGTTCTGCAAGGCTGCGTTAGTAGCTAGCGAGCCGTCACCAAGTACCGCAACGCGCTTGCCACCAATAGAGCATATAGCCCCGACAGTGTGGTTATGGGCGAAGGCAACTTCGCGGCACTCTCCACCACCTTGTAGCACTACTGGCGATACAAAGGCGTACGCAAGGTACAGCACTCTGGATGAGATATTTGCGTAGCCGTACACTATGGAGAAATTGCCTGCTGACCCAATGTAGCTAAACGCTTGGATCCTCACTGGAGCTCCTATAGCCTCTAAGACCTGGTTTCCATAAGCCCCCTCGTCGAGGACGGCTATAGCAACGCTACTCTCCCTAAAGATGTCCCTAATCGCCGCTAAATCCCTATTTGAGTAGCTCTTTTCAGGGGATATGAAGAAGAGAATAGTGCACTCACTCGCTCTAACACCCTTCACCTGCTCCCAGTTTCTAACAATAGCTACGCTACCCTTCTGCGAGAGAAAGTCTACAAAAGCTGATGTACCATCCCACAGCGTGTTAAAGGGTGACGCCCCGGAGTACGTCACACCGTAGTCTCCTAGCTCAAGTGCTTCTAAGAGCAGAAGAGCTAGGAGCACCACTAGCAGTAGGAGTACGAGGCTAGGACCCCTCTTCATGATACAGTTCACTAGCGTATGATAGTACTATTACCCCTGCTAAAAGAGATATGAAGGAGGCTACGTACCTCTGGAGTACAGCAAGGGCTATTGAGGCTAGCAAGACTGTGAGAGCGACTGAGACAAGTAGCGTGTGCATTACCTCTCTACTCCTATCCACTTAGCAACACCTCTAAAAACCTGAGCTGGGGGTCTACGCTACTATAGACACTCTCATCTAAAAGCTTTGCTAGGTACAGCGCTAGGGCTAGGGCGACTATAGCTATAGAGTAGAGCCTGTAAAGCCTTGGTGCGCCAACTACTCTATTCAATATGTAGAGTGCTAGGATAGAGGCTAAGGTGGATAGCGTAGCAGAATACACAAAGCTTTTCAGCACTAGGCTTGTAATGGATTCAAAAACCATTGAGGTGACAGTGAATAGAAGGAGCTTATGTGCGTAGCCCTTTATCTTTTGGAACCTTACTAAGGTTCTCGGGATCTTGGGCACAGCAATGGGTGTGTTGAGGTATAGTGCTAGAAGGGCTCTAGCTATAAAAAGCATTGCCGTGACGTACACAAACAGCGTGGCTATGTAGTTTACATAGCTTTGCTGTGTTAGTATAAGTAGTGCGGCAATAGCAATACCAGAGAGCATGTTTATCGCTATGAAAATCTCTCTAAAGCTGCCCGACATTACCTAGGCAACCTCTCTCAATATCCTTCAACAGGTTGCTTAGGAGCTCCAGCTCATCTCCTCTCCACTCACCTGAGTACCTAACTACTTCATAGGCTAGCGTGGCCCTCTCAACCAACCCTACAACACTGCTACTAGCCTTACCACTGTTTTTGAGCATTCCCAGAACCTCCCTATGGGTATTGCACGCCTCTATACGAATACCAACTCTCCTAGCTAACTCTGCTACCAAGTCCCAGAACCTCTGCAAAACTAAGTACCTCTTGTCTAGTGGCAGGCGCCTGCTGCTCATCACCTCGCTACTGCTCCTTACCCACAGTCTGCGCAAGGGGGTGTAGCTAAGGATTGCCAGAAGCCTCCCCCTAAGAAGTAGAGCTACTACTGCGAGAGGTGCGAAAAGCAGTATTAATAGCAGCACCTGGTGTGATCCAGGCCCCTCCCTAACGACTATAATACTGTGTTGCAGAGCCTGAGGCTCGGTAGAGGTGCTGATAGCGAGTTCAGCAAGCACCACAACATTAGCCCTTGTCACAACATCTTCTACAGCTCTTACTCTTCTTCCAAAAGCATCAGCAGAGATTGCGATGCGCTGCCTTAGCCTATTTGCAGAGGGTTGCATGTAGAACACGCTACTCTGCTCACCTTCACCCACAGCCTCCATAAACTCTGCACTACCTGTAGGGAGGTGTGAATACGATGTATTTTTGCTTAGTGAGCTAATGGTGCTCTGAATGAACTGGGCAATGTATGGAGCGCCACCTTCGTAGTGCATTGCCCAGTCTGAGCTCCCAGTAAACGCACATTCGTCGTAGTCCATGGCAATAATGCTAGCGCTCCTATTAACAATACTCAGGAGGTCTACTGGGTTTGAGGATAGTGCGACAAATACAGCTGTTAAAATATCGCTGGGCTTCACATCTTTTACACTGTATTTCTCTAGTATGAGGAGGGCGGAGTACACAAGCTTTTCAAATGTTTTAACGTCTGCAGAAGTATTGCCCACACCCTTAAGGAACTCTATCACAGGGATTTCAGTAACTGCCGCACCCTTATTAACCAGCTTTGGTGTGTGGTAAGCTGTAAGGCTCTTGATGAAGAGCGCAGTGACCAGCGATTTGTTGTAGAGGAGCTCGTCATAGAGTTGAGAAAATGTGTTCGCATCTACGGAGACCTCGCCTAGGTATAGAAGCTTTAGGATGAGGAGCGCAGAGACAATAGGCGTTACAGCACTTGGGGAGGCGTTCCTCCCTAAGTACATAGCGTAATCCATGAACTCGTCTATGTCTGTCACATTGTATGGGCACAGTTCGTAACCGTAGTACAGGTTCACTAAAAGCTTTGAAATAGCCTTGTCGCAGCCAACATCGCTTAGGTTCACCCCAACACTCTTAGCAACAGCAAGTAGAGTGAGAGCCACATCCTCTTCTGTTAGCAGGAAGCCTCTCCCTGAGTACAACTTCAGCACTCTGAGCTGTGTAGAGCCTATGAATAATGCTAAGTCCCCCCTACTGTAGACAAGCTCAAGAACCCTCTGCACAGCCTTAGAGTCAACATCGTCATGTGGGGTAGCTAGGTTTAGTTGCGAAAGCCAGGCCCTAAGCACTTCAATACCGTTGACAGCGAGTCCTGAGTACTGCCTGAGCACAGGGGAGTGCCTTTCAGCGTAAACTAGCTGTAGAGAACTTGCAGTAGCTGTGAGCAAGAGTAGAGAGAGGAGAACGCACGGCACGGCTCTGGGTATGAGCATTAGGTTTCACAAAGCTAAATATTTGGTAAAGAAAATAAAATAATTTGTTGAAGTGAATAAGTTTGAGTGTATTTAGCAGGGTTGTTGAAAGCGTGGTCGAAGAATCATCAAGAGTGCTTGTGGATAGGCAGAGGTACGTAGAGCTCATAACCTTTTCAATTATTTTAGAAGGCCACGTGCTCATAGAGGGCATACCGGGGATAGCTAAAACACTGACGGCAAAAACCATAGCAAAGCTACTCAACCTCACCTTCTCCAGAATCCAGTGCACAGTAGATATACTCCCCTCTGACATAATCGGCACAAAGATCTTTAACCAGAAGACAAGCGACTTTGAGCTGAGGCTGGGCCCCATATACTCAAACATTGTGCTAGTTGATGAGATCAACAGGGCCTCCCCCAGGGCGCAGTCAGCGTTGTTAGAGGCTATGCAGGAGCGGCAGGTCACTATAGATGGGGAGACTGTTAAGCTCCCCAAGCCATTCACTGTTCTAGCTACGCAAAACCCTATAGAGCTGGAGGGCACATTCCCACTGCCAGAGGCCCAGCTCGACAGGTTCTACATAAAGGTGGCTATGGGGGTTTTGGAAAGAGAGTCCCTCATCAAGTTGCTGAGGAGGGGGCTGAGGAGCATAGAGATAGAGTTTGAGAATCTAAAGCCTATTGTAAGCCCTGGGCAAATTTTTAAAGCTGCTGAAGAGGTCCACCAGGTCCACGTTGATGACGCTATATACGATTACATTGCTAAAATAGTGGAGTACAGTAGTAGGCACCAAGCTGTGAGGCTAGGTGTTACACCTAGAGGGGCTCTAATGCTGCTTAACCTAGCCAAAGAGTTTGCGCTATATGATCACAGGAAGTACGTCATTCCTGATGATGTTAAAAAGGCTTCTCTACCTGCTCTCTCTCACAGAGTGCTCCTGAAGCCTGAGTACATAGCCGAGGGGTATACAGCTGAAAGGGTTATTCAAGAGGTCTTGTCTAAGGTTGAGGTGCCAAAGCCATAGAGAGTAGCTTTAGAGTACACATATGTGCAAGCCGAAGGCTATACGCAGCTCTAGCAGTGTTTGCACTACTTGAGATCACCTTTAGTCTGCGCTCCCTAGCCCCCCTAGCGCTATTCACAGCTGTAATAATGCTTTCAATGCTGGTAACATCTACTGCCACATCAGCACTAGCTCAGCACATAGCCAAGAGCATTGCTATAGAGGCTACTGAGTATAGTGGTATAGAGGGTGAGGAGATAGCAATACCACTTGAGATTAGGAGTGTAGAGGCGCTAAGGTTCTTCAGAATTCCCAGCATACTCCTAGACGCAGACCCAGGCATAGAGCTAGTCAGCCATAGACTGCGTAACAATGGGGGTAGGTGTGAGCTTCTTCTTGTGCTAAGGGGGTTTGTGGGAACACATAGCGTAAAGGGCGTGGTGTTGCTACTAAGGGAAGTCTTTGGCTTACTCAACATCTTTATAGAGATGAGCTTTGAAAAAGACGTTAGGGTATGCGTAGTCCCCTTGAAAATTGCTACAAGGTTTAGCATAGAAACGCTACTCTCAAGGGAAATGCTCTATGGGAGTGCTTTAACTAGAAGAAAGGGCATGGGTATAGATATTCTTGGTATTAGAGAGTATGTGCCAGGCGACGATTTTAGGAGAATTGCGTGGAAAGCCACTGCAAAGGCTCAGCGCTTAATGGTTAAGGAGTACGAAGGGAGGTCGTTTAGAAACGTGGTAGCTGTTATAGCGCTACACAATGGGCACTTCGCTGGAAGCCCTCCACCAATTCAGCACATTTCAAGGGCTATAGTGGACTTAGTGAACAAGGCACTGGCAAGAGGTATGAATGTGAGGGTGGGTGTTGTAACAGAAGATGACATAGGCATGACCAGCACTATATCTAAAGGCAATGTCTATGAGGTGCACAAGATATTCACATTAGTCACCTGGCCTAAGAACCCTGCTATGTTTCACAGCTACTCAAGTAGCAATAGAATAGTTAGGTGGTTTACAAAGCACATAGTTTCCGAGACCTGTAAAGAACCTTGCATTGTGGCGCTGTTCATAGACCCTCAAGACGATTTCGATGTAGAGAGCATTGAGAGGCTCTATAGAGACCTTAAGGCACAGAGGCACGATCTGAGGGTCTTCTTAACACCCTCAGCCTCGATAACATTTCTATGTAGTGAAAAAATTTCAGAGCACCTCATCCCAGTTATTCAAAGAGAGAAGTCAAAGATGGCTCAGGTGATAAGGCTCTACACCTCAACAGATAAAACTGTGTACACACCTACAGACTACCTGCTCTGCTAACGCAGAAAAACCTTGTACTAAGACCTGTAGGCACCTGAGCTCCTATGTGGCAATACTTGCAGAGAGTTGAATTAGGTCAAGGCCCTGCACAGCAAGTTTAAAAGTAAATTTAAAAGTAAAAAAGTAAAATTAGGTACCTCCGCAGGCACCTCTTCAACTAGCAGCAATGCAGCTCCTTACTTTACCTAAACCCAGGGGGCCTCATCCTTAAGACATCCTTGTTCACAAGCGTTGGTGGCTCTCGACCCTCGTAAAACGCAATAAGGTTTTCAGCAACCAGCTCTGCCATTGCGTGCCTCGATTCATACGTCGCAGAGCCTATGTGAGGTACAAGAACAACGTTTTTGAAGGCTGTTAGTGGGTGGCTTGGTGGTAGAGGTTCTTGCTCAAATACGTCAAGACCTGCGCCAGCTATCCAGCCTTCTGAGAGCGCTTTGACTAGCGCATTTGTGTCTACTACAGCTCCTCTAGCTGTGTTAATTAGTATTGCTGTTCTCTTCATCTTCCTCAGCCTCTCCTCATCAATCATGTGATACGTCTCCTTTGTCAGTGGAACATGTATTGACACTATGTCAGCTTCACGCAACAGTGTGTCGAGATCCCTGTACTCAGCACCAAGTTGCTTCTCTAAAGCCTCGTTTCTAGTGTGGTCATAGTACACTATCTTCATGCCGAAGGCCTTGCCTATCTCTGCAACTCTAGAGCCTATTCTCCCAAAGCCTATGATGCCAAGAGTCTTCCCCTTGAGCTCCACGCCAAGCACCATGTGTGGGTGCCAGCCCGTTCTTGTCCTCCACCACTCACCCCATCTAACAAAGGTGTCTGCCTCTACAATCCTCCTAGCAACAGCCAGGATCAAAGCCCATGTCAGTTCAGCTGTTGCCTCTGTTAAGACACCTGGAGTGTTTGTGACATATATGCCTAGCCTAGTGGCGCACTCCACATCTATATTATCGTAGCCCACAGCGTACTGAGCAATTATTCTAAGCTTTTTTGCTTGCTGAAGCAAGTTACAGTCTATCTTATCACTCAGTAGAGATACTAAAGCGTCAACCTCCCCCGCCTTCTCTAAGAGCACTTCGTATGGTGGTGGCTGATACCTATCCCACACCTCTACATTGTAGTACTTCTCCAGCTTCTCTATTACATCTGGGAATAGCTCTCTAGTGACAAAGAGCTTGGGCTTCACGGCTTCTCAACCCATATACTCACTCTATACACTCATTGCACCTACTCTATTAAATAGTGATACAACTTTCTCTCTGAACACTACGTACTCGTGGCTAAACTCATCCATAGTCTTCTTGCTTGGCCCATAGGATGGCCAATCCTCTGGAGAGACACCCCTGCTCCCGTAGTCCCTATCTATGCCAACTCTCTTTAGGAGCTCATTGACCTCAGGCGAGGCCTCATAGGCCTTGACAAAGTCCTCTATTTGAAGCAGGATCTCAAGGTATCTCCTGGGTAGCGGCTGGTATATGGACTCCTTTAGATCCTCCAGCCTAATCCCCCTTTCAGCAACCTCCTTAACAACGTTTAGCTGGTGGTCTGGGAACTCTGTGTTTGTCATATTTCTTGTGGCAAAGGTGTAGAGAGTGTCCGTGGGCTTTCTCTTTGACGCTGGTAGCAGGTCTATTCTATCAAGTACTGTCTCTGCCTCTTCTCTTGTTAAGCCAAACTCTTTGACTAGGTGGTTCACCCACTTCTCCCTATTCCATGGAGCAAACAGTATTTCATAAACCCTCTGAGCAACGAACGTGCCTGAAAGCCTCAGAGCTTCTTCCAGAGGCTTCACATGTTCCAAGGCATCTTCTCTGGATCTGTACAACCCTAGCTCAACTAGGGCGTCTATGAAGGGGTCTCTCAAGAGGTTTCTACCTAAGACTCTTCTACTACCCAAGAAGCTTGCAATGGACTTCAAGTCCTGTTTCTTAACCCTATCCCACGCATCCTCTTTGACCCCCAGACCTTTCGCAAGTTTTTCAAGAGTGGCCAGCCTCTTAGCCTCATCAGCTACCTCAAGAGCTTTTAGCAGGAGCTGTGCTGCCACCTCCTCCCTTAGGTGATCCTCTAGCCTACCGCCCATGTTAGTGTCGTAAGTTTGAGAAGGTATTATACCCCTTCTAATCGCCTTAGCCATACCCCTCATAGCGGCGTAGGCTATTAGAACCTCTTGTGATACTGTAAAGCTAACAGTAATGTTCTGTCCCACACCCATCTCATTTATCTTCTCAGCGATCTCCATGGCTGAGGGGTAGGCTGCTGAAACCTTTACAACAAGGTTTGCCCTACCCTTTTCAGGGACGTTAAAGCCCCACCACAGGTACTCGTCATAAGTGGCGAGGTCCCTCTCCAGCCTAGCTACAAACACCTTCACATCTTCAACACTCTTCTTCGCATCGTGTGCGAAAAGCGGGTTTAGCTGATAGCTGACCAAGCCGTCGTGGTATTTGGAGAGTATGAAGGGTACTCTAAACACGTAGAAGTTGTCCATGAGGACAAACCTCGTCGCCTCCATAGCAATTTCATCAGCGTGCTCATTGGGGTTTTCAAACCACTCTGGGTGCTCTTTGACTAAGACATCTAAAGCATACCTCCTGAACTTCTCGAGGAGCTCAGGGTCATCGTTGTACGCTACAGCTGCTAAAACTGGGTTTGTTGAAACTTGTACAAAGCCTAAGTGCCTTAAAAACCTTAGGCCAAGGGCGTAGTCATTTCCAAACTTGCACATACACTCTTCATAAACTCTTCTGTAAAAGGAGTTCTCTATCTCGCTGAGCATAGCACTTGTATAGCTCTTGGCTATAGAGCCTCTATCCAATTTTTTAGAAACTTCTTGCGCTATGTGAGCCACTAGGCTCTTACCCTTGTTGACCTTCAGCAACTCGCTAAGCTGCATCTCCACCACAGCCTCCATAATCACTGGGTGGCCTAGCTCCTCCCTCTCTAGGGACTCCCAAGAATCAAGGGCGTTAACTAAGTACCTCACATAGTTCTCAGCATCCTCCTTGCTATACCCAGCCCACTTGCTCTCAACACCACCTAAGTTAAACACCATTTCGAAGAAGGTGTCGTAGATTCTCGCTCTCTTAACAACAGCACTCTCAACAAGCCTTCCGCTAGGGTCTAAAACACCTTCACTTTTCATCATGTGCTCAACTCTTCTGATAAGCGCTGAAAACACCTCCCTCGCTATCTTAACGAACTCTGGGTGAAGTATGTGATCAGCTGCAAGCTTTGTCCAGCCCATTAAAGCTGTTTTCACTATGTGATCAGCATGATCGATCCTTGGTGAAGGAGGTAGTGTGAGCTTCTCAGTAGTAGCACTCCTCACTATTTTAACAACATCCTCTTTTGAAACTCTCAAATTCAACTCAAAATTCACCACGCACTTCTGCGATTAGATTGAAATTCTCGTTTCTAGAACTATTTAAACCTTTTTTATACTAGAATATAACCTTATGTTAAAATGTAACTGTGTATAACTCATATGAAAAAGCTTGTCTTCATACCTGGGACTCTAGAAACAGTTGAAATGCCCTCAGTAGCACACTCTTAGCAGAGTTTACTACCTCTAGTGGATGCTGCCCCTCCTCAGGCCTAACCTCAAAGCTTATAGCCCCCCTATAGCCCACATCACTTAGCACAGTAAGGAGTTTTGCAACATCGTCTTCTGTATTGAGAGCCCCAGGTCTGTAAAACCCTGGGTGAGTATCTAGCAACCTATCTCCAACTCTTTTTGCACAGCCTATGTGAATGTGGCCCACGAGCTCTGGATACGTCTTGAGAACCTCTGGCGACTCGTTTAAAAGTGGTGCATGGCTCAAGTCCCACATTATGTAGACGTTCTTTGCCTGATCCCTCGCCTTCTCAACAACCTTAGCTGTTTCCTCAAAAGACCCAGCCAGCCTCTTTCTATCCCAAACCACATCAAAAGTCTCTAAGTACACATTCATGCCATATTTTGAAGCCTCTACAGCTAGCTCCACAAGGCTTTTTACGAGAGCCTCTTTAGCCTTCTCCCTCTCGGGCCCCTCAATGTTTGGACCTGAGCATATCCCAACAGCTCTATAACCCCTCTCCCCAGCCACCCTAGCCTCCCTAATCAGCGCATCAACGCTCCTCTTCCTCTCATCCTCATTAACAGCACTTGGATTTACTCCACGCGTTAAAACAACTGGCTGTAGCCCTAGTGCAAACTTCTTGCCATAAACACTGTTTAACTCACTTATCTTCCTCCACTCCCCGTCATCTATTACCATAACCTCAATTAAATCGAAATAGGGGTCTACAAGTAGCGTCCTCACTTTATCAAAAGCACCCTCTGAGGACCTCATGAGCTCTGGAAACACCATGAAGCTCACTATCCCTATGTCCCACGGAAACCTTGCCAACACCTCAAGGTTTTTCTTCTTTAGATAACCGTATAGCATGGATCTTCGCCTTGAGGAGAAGTGCAAAAATTGAAGTATTTAAACCTATGCGCAGCGACCCCTCATTCTAGTCGTATACGCGACTAGAGCATGGGCTTTTCCCCACAGGTCTATCAAAGTCCTCTTAAGGCATTGTGGCATGGGTGCTGTGAGCGACATGTCTATGTGTATGTGCTTCAAATCATTGAAGTTGGTATGTTGTCTGGTGTAAACGCTATTCTTGGCCTGAGTCCGTGCCTCTTGAGAATCTCTACCACATGTGGGTAGAGGATTACGTACTCCTCGTCTATGGATTCAGCAAGCCTTGGGTCAATCTCCCTCAGCCTCTTCTTGAACTTGCTATAGCTCTCCTCAGTGCTAAAGCTGAGCATTATTGCAGGGTACACTTCTACACCTGGCCTAAGCCCTGCATTCACAAGGTTCTCCAGCGCCTTGAACTGATACTCGTAGAACTCTGGCCTTGCCCCTGTGAGCATAGTGAACTCCTCTTCTGTTGCACCCTTAAAGGAGACTCTCACAACTACGCTGTGATTTGCTAGTGCATCTGCATAGCCCCTCTCCTTCCCTATTAGAAGCCCGTTGGTTTCTAGTATGAAGGTGAGGCCCGTTTCATCAAAGAGCTTGAGGAGCTCTAGTATGTGATGAAATGATAGTGTTGGTTCTCCACCACTAACCCTCACATAGCTGTAGCCCCTCTCCTCAGCTATGCTCTGCATCTCTTCAAAGGCTTTGCTAGGGCTGCAAAACTCTCCTCTATCAGTTGTGTGAGTAAATCTCCAGCTCCAGCAGAACTTGCACCTCAGGTTGCAGCCGACGACATCCCCTGTGGCCACACCTCCATACCACTTCCCACCCCTAAATCTGTAGTACTTCCTCTCCTCAACTCCAGAGACGACTCTAGTCACAAACCTCTTAACAGCCTCTCCCAGCTGAAATGGGTCATAGCCTTTCATAGCGGGTTTCTCTAGCAAGCTTCTCTATAGCTAAAGCCGTTACCTCTCTTAAAGCCTTTACATCCCTAAAGCCCTTAGGTACGAGCACTTCCTCAAGCCAGCTCCTAGTAAAGCTAAGCCTCTCTGAGAGGTAGGCCAGGGACTGGAGGTACCCGTTAAGCCTTCCAAGGGCCTTTGAAGCGCCATAGAAGCACCTATCCCCATGCAAACAGGCTGCGCAGTTCATGGCATTAGCTATGCAAAGCCTCTTTATAGGCGCTCTCAGCTCTCCAAACACTGCCTCTAAATACCTTCTGTAATGCCTGTCTACAGGAGCGTACTCTGTCTTGCCATAGGCGTGGAGCAGTAGAGCCGCAATGGTTTTTACGCCGACCCCCCTTAGCGTCAGGAGGGGGGTAATAGTATCCTCAGCACACCTACTTCTCGCAAACAGGGCTTCTACTTTAGGCACTAGTGCGAGAACCTGGCGCGGAATGTAGCTCCCATTCCTAATCACACCCCTATTCACAAGCTCTTTAAACCAGCGAATAGTGTTTGTGAAGTAGTCCGTGTTTCTCGACAATAGAATTGCGTAGAGAATGAGCTTTGCATCCCCAGGGCTGTAGAGAAGCGTTATGCTGTTCGCGGGGCACTCCCCCAAGCCCACAACCTCACACAGCTTCTCAAAGCCCCACCTAGAGTCTAAGCCGAGGAGCTTCTCAGCGTACTCCTCGCAGCCATGGGGGATGACACAGGTTGCTTCTAGGGAATCCCTCTGGAACTTACACTCAAGCCCTCTGCATATGCCTGTGCTCTTCCTAAATGCAAAGCCGTTGCCCAGGGGCTCTACTTCGTATAGTGGAAGTGTGTATGAGTAGAGTAGCGAAAGTCCGTAGTCAGTCCCTCTAATAACCTTGACCATCATGGCTCTCTACTGCTTTTGCTCCTCTAGCATCTCTACATAGAGCTTTAAACCCTCCATTCTAACCACTCTAACCTTAGAGCCCTGGGGTATAACGCCCCTTACAGAGTACGCAGTCCAATCCTCATCAGCTACATAGACAACGCCAGGCCGAGTATCACTCACATCTGTTTTAGCAATGCCCACAGAGCCTACAACCTCTTCAGCAATGCTCCTCCTCTTCATCCTAACTACCTGCGCACCCTTAAAGCCTACGAACAGCACTAGTGCTGCAAAAGAGCCTAGACCCACACCCACGACATATATTGTAGGGGTGACAACCTCTGGGGGTACTGAGTACACTGTTAAAGCAATTCCTATAGCCATTAGAGCAACCCCGGAGACTCCGAACGCCCCAAAGCCAGGGGTGAACATCTCTATGGCCAGCAGCGCAGCACCTGAAATCAGTATGGACAGCGACACTACATCTGGTGGTATTAGAGACATTGAGTAGAGAGCTAGGATAACTAGTATAGCACCTGCTACGCCATAGCCTTGGAAGCCCGTTGTAAGGACCTCTACCACTATTAGCAATGCTCCTGCTACAAGCATTATTGAGTAGATTATGGGGTTGGAGAGTACTGATAGTAGCTTTTCCCAGGCATTTGGATAGAGGGAGGTCTTTTCAGCAGCACCCACCCCAAGGCTGTCAGCAACCACCTCGTCAACACTACTAACCCTCTTTGCAATGCCCACTCTACTCGCCTCTGCGTCATCAAGAGCCCTAGCACTCAAAACCATGTCTGAAGCTACCTGCCTAACCTCCTCCCTATCCCCACACATCCTAACCATAAGGGAGGTGAGCAGGGACCTCACAGCCTCAGCAGCCTTCTCGTCATAGGGATAGGGCTTTACAGCCCCAATAGCAGAGCCAGGGCCCATGTAAAGTGCTCTGCAAGAGAAGGCAATTATTGTAGCAGCTGAGTAGGCCTGAGAGCCTGGGGGGATCCAAGAGACGCAGGGCACCTCAGCCTGGGAAATTGTGTTAACTATTTTTTGAGCTGAGGACAGGTACCCACCATTACTTGAGATGGCTAGCACCACAAGGTCATAGCCTCTGCAACCACTAAAAGCCCTTTTAATGAAGGTGGCGGCACCCTCATCTATAGCCATGTCTAAGTGCACAACGCAAACCCTGCTACCACCTCTAGTGCTAGAGGTGGCCGAGGGGGTGGTTGGGATGGCGGCAATCGCAGCGGCTAGGAGTAGTACAATGGATAGCAGAGCCCTTAGCCTAAAGCTATGGTTACAAGTACTCACTTAACGCAGCCCCTAATCTTATTAAACACAACAATTAAGTTTATAAAACTTTACATACAGCTCTGCTAGTAGGGGTAGAGTTAATGGACCCAGTTTCTCTAGTGATAGCCATATTCTTTGCAATAATTGTGCTCGCCATAGTGCTTAGCCATGTAAAGGTTATACCAGAGTACAAGAGGCTAGTGCTATTTAGGCTGGGGAGGCTCATAGGAATTAAGGGGCCTGGGCTAACTTTCCTGGTCCCCATTATTGATAGAGGTGTGGAGGTGGATCTAAGAGAGTTCGTGCTAGACATACCACCTCAGTATTGATAGAGGTGTGGAGGTGGATCTAAGAGAGTTCGTGCTAGACATACCACCTCAGACCTGTATAACTAAGGATAATGCGCCTGTAGACGTAGACCTGCTCATATACATGAAGATATTCGACCCGATGAAGGCTGTCACAGCTGTTCAAAACTATGTCACAGCATCTTCAGGTATTGCCGTGACCACCCTAAGGGCTGTGATAGGAGACATGCAGCTAGATGATGTGCTAGCTAAGAGGGAGTACATAAACTCCACCCTAAGGGCAAAGCTAGATGAGGTTACAGATAGGTGGGGAATAAAGGTGACTTCTGTAGAGATAAAGGAGATAAAGCCTCCTAAAGATGTCCAAGAGGCTATGATAAAGCAGATGGCTGCAGAGAGAAACAAGAGGGCAATGATTCTAGAGGCAGAGGGCAAAAGATCTGCAGCGATACTTGAGGCTGAGGGGCAGAGGGAGGCAATGATAAAGAAGGGTGAGGGAGAGAGGCAGTACGAAATCTTAGTAGCAGAGGGTAAGGCAAAAGCCCTTGAGTTAATAAACGAAGCTGCTGCAAAGCTAAGCTCTAATGCTATGTACCTCCAGTACCTAGAAATGCTAAGAAAAGTTGCAAAAAGCCCAGCAACAAAAATTGTACTACCACTAGAGCTCGTAACATCATTTACAACTCTTCTCAAAGGGTTCACTAAAGAAGAGGCAAAGTAATTTTAAGAAAGCTGAGAGCTCCAAAATTACACGCTTTTTTAAATAGTGTGCTCAAATATGGCGAGCTAGCTAAAGTGCCTAGCCATCTCCTCGTTTCCTGGCATCCTCAAGATAGCGTCTATCACATCATTAACTTGTTGAATGCTCTTAGTCCTCACATCCACTATTAGCCAGTTGAAAAGGTGATCCCTGCCACCCTCTAAAAACGCTTGTAGAGCCCACTCAGCCCTCATAAGCCTGTGAAGTATTGCATACCTGTACACCTTTGGTGGTAGAGGCTCTATTGGCTTAGGGTGAATCCCTTTCCCATCAACTCTGACAGGGACTTCAACAGCAACGTCATTTGGTATCCCTGGCAGGGTGCCACAGTTAAGTATGTTTACGTATAATGGTGCTTTCAAAGGCTTTGCCTGAGGGACTGGGGGAGGCAGCTCGTAGGAATCTGAAGGCTTGTCGTTGTAAATTGCGTCAATTAAATGCACTACAACCTCGCCACTAGGTTTCAGAGGATCCCTAAGTGAAATCGGTGTTGACACGTCAAATGCTATCCTAGCCATTTCCTGCACAGACCTCCTCACAGTTAAGACCCTCATGGCGTTGCCAATCTCTGAGTCAGGCCCTCCATAAGGCCCGTACCAGTACTTCTTTGTTTGTAGATCCCAGTGGTACTTCCAGGTGCCGCCTCTGACACTGTCACCTATTGGTAGGTAGCCATAGGTTTTGTACATGTCTATAGCTGCTGGGGCTAAGTCAACATCCCAGGGATTTGAAGTGTGCTCTCTCCAAATACGCCAATACTCTTCAGCATCCTCCTTTATCCACTCATCCACATACCTATAAGCGTTATCCCCTTTGTATCTGAACTTCGTCAGCCAGATGACGTGGTTAAACCCCTTCATCTCCAAGTCGAGCTCTTCAAAGTCTATCAAACTCACAATGGCTTTGTAGCACTCTGGGTCGTGCATTGCACACAATGGTGTTATGTTCTTACCCAGCTTCTCCTTAGCTAACCTAGACGCTAGCACCTCTAGTGCTGCTCTAAAACCTAGGAAACCGTGACATATGCCAGCCACTTTAACCCTAGACTCTCTACCAATAAGTGTTGTTAACTCAAACACAGGGTTTGATATTATGAAGAGCCAGGCGTTTGGCGCGTGCTCCTCTACATCTCTAGCTATCTCTAGGTGAGCTTTAAACTGGTAATAACCCCATATTGTGTGGTAGTCGCCAACGTAATTCCATTCAACAGCGTTTATGCCATACCTATAGCCGTGTCTTTCAGATATCTCCCTCATGGTCTCGTAATGTGTGTAGCCCTTGGCTAGCACTGTTGATATTACAAAGTCAGCGTCTCTAATAGCCTCTCTCCTATCCCTAGTGGCAAAAACCCTTATGGGGAGCTTCAGCTCCTCAACATACCTCTTTGCATAGGTCCCTATAATCTGAAGCCTATAGCTATCTATGTCCATAAGCCATATCTCAGAGTTGTGTAGATCCCTATTCAGAAAAATATCCATTAGAATTCTGCTAGTCCACCTAGCGCTTCCTGCACCAATGAAAGCTATCTTCGGGCCTCTGGACGTAGGGGCCCACCTCGTGTAGCAATTCTGGGAGAGTTAGATAAAAACAAGTAGTGCTGACTTAAAACACAGTGCTGTTGGAAGGACCCATGCCTGTGCCCGCTGTAAAATCATTAGTGATGTTGGTAAGCGTAAAGCTAATAAGCTTAGTGAAAAGAAGTTAAGGATGTGATGAGTATTGCTAGGTGTAGCCTTTGCTCAACGTGGAGGAGGTTAGAAGGGACTTTCCAATACTCAGCAGAGAAGTGCATGGAAGAAGGCTGGTCTACTTTGATAACGCAGCCTCAACTCTAAAGCCTGTGCAAGTAATTGAGGCTATTGTTGAGTTCTACAAGAACCACTATGCCAATGTCCACAGAGGGTTTCACACCCTTAGTCAGGAGGCTAGCCAAATGTACGAGGAGGCTCACGAGGTTTTGGCTAAGTTTATAAACGCGCGCTCATGGGATGAGGTGGTGTTTGTCAATAACTCGACAGAGGGGCTAAACCTAGTTGCCTATGCCTGGGGCTTGCACAACATAAGGGAGGGCGATGAGATTGTGGTTACTGTTATGGATCACCACAGCTCTATGCTCCCCTGGAGGCGCATAGCAGAGCTTAGGAGGGCTAGGGTTAGGTACATAGGGGTTACAAGGGAGGGGTACTTGAACTACAGCCAGCTGGATGAGGTTATAACTGAGAAGACGAGGGTTGTCTCCTTTCCAGTTGCTAGCAACGTGCTGGGAACGATAAACGATGTTAAGAGAATCGTAAAGAGGGCTAGGGAAGTTGGGGCTCTTGTTGTAGCAGATGGCGCACAAAGCGTACCCCACATACCTACAGATGTCAGAGAGCTGGGGGTGGACTTCCTGGCTTTTAGTGGGCACAAGATGCTGGGGCCTACTGGTAGTGGTGTTCTGTGGGGTAGGAGAGATGTTTTGCAAGAGCTAAAGCCGTTTAAAGTTGGTGGAGATACCATAAGGGATGTCACGCTAGAGGATGTGGCGTGGTTAGAGCCCCCATGGAGGTTTGAGGCGGGCACACCAAATATTGAAGCCGCTATAGGGCTTGCAAGAGCAGCTGAGTACCTAATGAAGGTTGGTATGGAGAACGTCAGGCTACACGAAATTGAGCTAGTGGGCTACACATTGAAGAGGCTTTCTGAGGAGCTTGGAGAGGAGGTGAGGTACTATGGTCCTAGGAACCCAGAGGATAAGACAGGTGTAGTAGCGTTTAATGTCAGGGATCTGCACTTCCATGTAGTTGCACAAGCGCTAGACTACCTAGGCATTGCTGTGAGGTCTGGTATGCACTGTGCACACCCACTTCACTACAGCCTGGGGATAAGCCATGAAAACCCCCCACCAGCTGAGGTGCCGCAGAGTGTTGAGGAGAGGTTGAAGAGGTTTGGTAGTGTGAGAGCAAGCTTCTACATATACAACACTAAGGAGGAGGTGGACTACTTCATAGGGGCGCTGATGTTCATACTCATGGTTAGAGAACAGCTAAAAACAAAGCCAGTCTCAGCTGTGTGTACAGGTACCTAAGCTATGAGGCTAGTAAGAGCGCCTCTCCCTAGCTTTTCTCAGCACCTCAACTCTATCTGGGTACCCAACGAAAACCTCATCAGCAAGATCTATAAAGAGCCCCGTCTCGACAACGCCAGGGACGCTTTTAAGAAGCTTCTCTAAGTCCCTAGGGCTCCACTCCCCAACAGGCCTAACATCAACTATAACACCCCTTGTGTCAGCCACTACAAAGCCGTACTTCCCTGAGGTAAGGGTTCTTACAGAGGGGCTTAGCCCCAGCCCCCTGAGCTTTGCCAAGGCTATTCCGAGGGCCTCTGGCAAGACCTCTACGGGTATGGCGTGCCTTTCGCCAAGCTTTTTCACAAGCTTTGTGTAATCAACAATGTACACTCTGTGCATAGAGCCACAGGCGAGTATCTTCTCAAGTGTTGAAGCCCCACCACCACCCTTAATCATGTTTAGCTCAGGATCGACTTCGTCAGCCCCGTCGACATAGACATCGATAGACATTATTGAGCTCGTGTGGAGAATTGCAAAGCCTTTTTCAGAAAGCTTGTGACACGTGTGGAGAGAAGCACAGGCAAAGGCTGTTCCCCTAAAATGCGCCGCTCTCTCAGCCAGCACCTCTATGAACAGGTCCACGGTGGACCCTGTCCCCACGCCAATTATGCGAGGGGCTAGCTCTAAAACCCTCTTCAAAGCCTCTTCACAAGCCCTTTTCCGGGCAATTGCTATCTCACTAGCCAAGGGTGAGCACCTCTAACACTCTTTAGCTCTTCAAAGGTGTTCACATTGAAAAACTCTTTTCGAGGCTCTATAAAAGTGCTTTCAATATTCACAAGCTTTACGCTGCTCAAGCCATCTATACACCTAGCTATACTCAGCTCCCCATGGGCAAAGCACTTCTCAAACAGCTCTACTACACCCCTTCTATACACAGCATAGAGAGGCTCAAAGTGCTTTAAGTAACTCCACTGAGGAATACACGCAACAAAGTTTTCGCTACACTGCAAGAGAAGCTTCTCGATATTGCTACTGGTGGCAAAAGGCATATCACATGCTATCACAAAGACCTCTCTAAACACCTTGAGTAGTTGGTATACTGCCACCAGCGGCCCCCCCTCAATACTATCAATAACAACGTTTAGCCCTAGCTCCCAAGCCCACTGAGCATTTCTATGGGAGGTGAAGACGTATACTTCTTCAAATAGCCTAGAGCTCTTGAGCTTTTCCGCAATGTGTAGGACTAGGGGCTTAGAGAACACACTGTAAAAGCACTTGTCAATTCCAAAGCCAATTCTAGTGGAGCCCCCTCCAGCGAGTACACATGCAATCAAAGTGACTACCACACAGAGTCTTAGCTACACCCCCTTCAGCTCCTTAGCAACCCTAACGCTCCACCTATGGACCATATACCCCACTGCCATGACTACTACAGCTAGCGCTAGAGCCGCTATAGTCAATAGCCATATAGACTCCTGAGGGCCAAACCCAAAGCATATGGGTATGAAGAAGATTATGATGCAGCTCACACCACTGGTAGTGTTTTGAGGTGGCTGCTGAAGTAGTGGCATAATGACTAGTAGGAGAGTAGCTATAAAAGCTACTGCAAAACCCGTGACAATTAGGAGAAGCCCTATGTGAAAAAGCCTCATACGCCTAACCACGTAGCTCAGTATCTTAACGCCAAGCTTATATCTGTTTTAACAGTGCTGAGAGCTGGGGGTTTTCCTGCGGCTCGCAGAAACCCCAGGTTAAACACTATGAAGAGTATTATAGCGGCTACTGTTAAAGCTATCGCTAGTATCATCAAAGCCTTCGTAACCTCCCTATCTGTACCTATGACAATGGGCAGCGGCCCTATAACGACTACAGCGCCACCCCTAACTCCCTCCTCTCCCTCCTCACGCTCCTTAACGCTCTTCCTCAAAGCGCTTAGGAATATGAGCATTACTCCTACGAGTATTAGTAAAAAGGATAGCGCAAGTAGGATTAGTGCAAGTAGCATAAAGCTAGCCAAGCTCTGTGCACCACACCACAAGGCTCTTTTCTAAGATAATAAGGTTAGTGCCCTTGGCTACCGCTACTCAGCTGAGTACATCCTCATGTACAAAAGGACAGCTGCAAGAGTCTTCAAATCCACAACAGTGTCTGCATTAATGCTATTGAGAAACTCCCCTGGCTTCATATACACAACGCGAAGTATCTCCCCAGCTTCTGGCGAAGCCCCCACGTACCTAAGCCTTTTAGCGATAAAAATTGCCTGAACCTCATCGCTGTACCCAGGAGATACGTAGGCGTTCGTAATTTGGATAAGCTCTTCAGCTACATAGCCTGTCTCCTCCCTAAGCTCTCTCTGCACAGCCTCCTTCAAGTCCTCTCTAGGCTCCACTCTACCAGCAGGGAGCTCTAGCAACCACGCGCTTACGGCAGCTCTCCACTGCTTTACAAAGACGAGCCTACCATCATCGAGAACAGGTATTATGACAACAGCTCTACCAAACCTTACCAAGTCCTTCTCCAACCTCCTACCCTTGTACATGACAATCCTTCTGTATAGCGAAACCCTTCTACCCTTGCACAAAAACTCGTCACTCACAACACTTGGAGCCTCCTCTCCCAAATTCAACACCCCTAGCCACAACAACGCTAAGCTATGGTACTAGGTCTTTAACACTAAAAAGCGTTGCTAAGATAAGGCTCTACTAGTGATGAAAACCCGGTTTCAGCTGACAACAAGATGATATAGAGTTACCCTACTGAGAAGCCCATTTTTAAACAGAGGCGAGTGGAAATAACACCCCGCTAATTCTAATAGCAAGCACAAGTCCTTTGCATTAAAGTGGTGTTTAGAGGGAAAAAGAGTGGGAAAAGGGTGTGTTTAAGCTGTTGGAATGAACTGCTTCAGATACTTAATAGAGTTCTCTAGGTTTGCTAACACCTCGTCGTCTGGGGCCTCAAATGGAGGTATGTACTCTAAGAGGAGGAGCACCTCTTTAGCTCCTGAAGCGTCTATTGCCTCCACAAGCTTGTCTGGCTTTATGATGCCTAGCTTGTTGAACTCTTCTGTAAAGGGCCAGTGCCTATCGCCCTTTCCATCTGTTTGCTGTATGTGAACTGATGGCGAGTGGGGTGCGAATCTCTTTAGCCATTCATAGGGGTTTGCCTCAGCACCACTTAGTGTGCACTGGTGCCCAACATCAATGTTAAGCTTAACAGCTACCCCTGGCCCCACATTAGCTCTATTCAAGACCTCCTCGGTTTCAGCCATGGTCCACGGGGTCTCTCTTGGCACGGGCATGGGCTCCCATAGAATCATCTCCAAGCCCTTTGCCTGTGCATACCTCCTCAAAGCGTTTACTAAGTCAAATAGTGCAGAGTCTATGTACGCCCTCCTAGAGGAGTCCCTATAGTCTTTAACATTCTTCGCAGCTATATGCCCACCCGTCGCCTTTACACCTATCTTCGCGGTAAAGTCTACAGCCCTCATGTACCAGTCCAGCGCATCCTGCCTCATAACAGGGTCTGGATGGGATAGCAAGTTGAAGGAGTAAGCAGCTAATCCAGTGAATGTCGAGTGCACTACGATACTATACCTCTTCACTGCATCCATTATGAGCCCAGCCATGTGCTCAACAGCATCTTGTGTGGATCTAGGGTCTAGTAAGTCAAAGGAAAACTGAACATACTTTACATCGAGTTTAGCACTTATTTCAGCCCACTCCTCTGGTAGGGGCCATCTCTTCACAGCCCAGCTCAGGTTCAGACCTAGGGTAACCCTAGCCATACCTCCTCACAAGAATAACTCTAATTTGCAGTGTATATAAACTTATTTAGCATTATAACTGTTTAACGAAGCGCCATGCTGTTAGCGCACACAAGCTTAAATAGTGCATCACTACTAAGACGCTAAAAGCCCTCTGCCAACATGTGTTAATAGAGTGGAGCAAGCCCTAGTACCTTACAGTGACCGGCTTTGCTAAAACACTGTACACTCCTCTACCCACAGTATCTACTACAAGACCCCACCAGCTAATTACATCAAGCCCTATGACCAGGTCGCACTCTAGCCTCCTGAGAAAAGGCTCGTCAACTATGTAGAAAACAGCTGTTTTCTCAATAACCCCACCCCCTATGACAGCCCTGTCAACAGCGCATATAGAGTCTACAAAAACCCTCCCCACGCCCTGAACATCTACAGCAAACAGCTTCTCAAGTCTCTCTCTACAGCTAAGCTCATAGCCTATTCTCGAAGACACAAAGCTGAGGAGGTGTTTTTGTGAAACCAGTGCTCTTCCATAGGAAAACCTATCTCCTTTAAACAGCCCCACGAGCGCGTAGGTCATGAGCACCACAGGTTGTTAAGCCGCTAGCTTTAGAATGGGTAAAAAATAAAATAAGTTTTTACCTAGTAAAGCTGTAGCTCATACCATATTGTCGAGTATACCCCGCGCAGCTCAACAACCTTGCTACCCCCCTGCGTAACTACGGTAATTGGTCGAAGCTTCCTCCCAACGTTGTCGAGAATCCATGCAGCTACTCTTCTCTCTGTGCTTATGGTTATCGTAGCGTTTATCCCCTCGACAATTGTTGGACCAGAGCCCCAGTTACCAAAGTTCGATATCTTTACTCCGTACAGGCTGCTGAGAAGGTCTTTTGTTAGGTTTACAGATGCTGTGAAGAGCTTTTGCTTTGTGTCAAACTTGTATATAGGCATGTTGCTGTTTAGCGAAACTCCTATTGTTAGCACTAGAATCCTCTTAGCATCTGCAAAGCTACTGCCTTCAACTACGTGCATGGCTATGGTCGCCCAGCCCCCTAGCAAAGTGTCCTTAACCTCTATAGTGATGTTCCCAAAGGTGAACCTCCTGTTCCCCAGGAACCCTGTTAAAACAATGCTTCTCGGCGTGTTGACTATGAAGACACACCTATCAACATCGCTACAGTCCCATATAAGCTCTCCAGTATCAGACTTTATAATGCCCCCCTCAGGTGGTGGCACTTCTGAAGGGCTTATGTAGCTAATTGGCGCAGTGATGTTGTCCACAACAACAGCTGCTCTATGCACTAGCGGAACGTAGTATGGTACGTCGAGTAGGGTACCGCTTGGCATATTCCACGCACCTGCCCTCAGGGTTGCGACAAGCCTTATCTCATCTCCCTTAGTCATCCTCACGCCAACAACTTGCCTAGCGGGCGAGACATCTCCTCTGACAAACAGCATGTGGGCTGTTAGCATTAGCGCCATTCTTGCTGGGTCCTGATCAAAATCGAGGGTGCCTCTCATCCTAGTAGAGTTCCAGCTAGCTAACGCTATGTGCCCAGAGGTGTAGGGGCCATAGCTGTACGGCATTATAGCGTCCCAGTCCTGAAAAGCTGCATACGCAGCTAGAAGTACAAAGCCCTCTGGTCTGTACATGTTTGGAGCTGGGTGGTTATACTCACTAATTGTGAAGGGCTTGCCTAGGACGCTTCTGAGGGCTAGCTGGGATATAGTGTTATACCGTGGGTTATTTACCATGGCATCGTTTAGCACATACCAGTTGTTTCCAGAGCCCACTGGGTACCTCCAGTAGTGGTGAGCATCTACAGCATCAAGGTTTGCGAGTATGTTCGGAGTCCCACCCCAAGCAGATTGCGTGCCAATTATGAGGGCCTTGACCCCGAGCTCGTTCTTGAGGTAGCTGTACATCTCTGTAAAGTAGTTGTAGTCTAGGTACCACAAGAACTCCGCCCAATCCATTCGCGCTTGCTGAGAAGGCCTAGCTGTGATCACATCTGCATAGTTAAACACGTCCACAGTCTTCTCCTCTAGGTTTTCACCAGGCTTTAGTGTGGCCCCCCAAGCCTTCCTTAAGTTCTCTGTAGAGCCATACTTAGCTATTAGGAAATCATTCCACTTCTCCCTCAGGGCATCCCTAAAGACTTTTGGAAGCCTGTCAATAGCTCCATCAAGCCACCCAAACGTTATGCCATACTCATTCAGTATCTCTACAAAAGCTACAGCAGGGTCTTCAGCATAGGAAAGCCCTGTGTATGGGTTCACGTGGGTGAAGAGCTTCATTGCAAACTCCTTGACAAGCTGCTTCGCAGGTTCGTAGAAGAATGGCAGGGTGTGCTGGTCCTTAACAGCCATGTTGTTTACCTCAGAGGGTAGGCCGTCTGCTGAGGAGAACTGCCTATAGCACATGAGGTTTATGTCTATGTATATTCCGTTCCTCTTTAGAGCAGCAACAAAGTAGTCAAGCCTATCTAGAGCATCTTGCCTAAGGTTTCTAGTCCCAGGAGGCTGGAAGATGTTGTTGTTAGGCTCCCAGTTAGCGTCAAGAGCGTGGAACCTAACGAGGTTTATGCCGAATTTCGCAAGCCTAGCGGCTATGGCGTCAGCCTCTTCTTTTGATGGAAAGGCCCCAGGGCCTACAACACTAACGCCTAGAAACCTTATCCTCTTCTCACCAGCGTAGAGATGGCCATCGGGCCCAATTGTTATGTGCCCGTATTTACCAGCTGGCTTATCTAGATAGCTAGAGAGGCTTGTCACAGTCTCTAGAGAGTCATCCCATGGCAGATAGAATGTGAAGAGGCTTGCTGACTTCGGGAGCTGTGGAGCTGTTGCTGTGATTTTAACTGTAGTGGTTTTTGTCACAGTTGTTGAGAGGGTCACAGGCTTCTCGACCTCTGTGGGTTGTGTTACTACTGAGGTTAGGGTTTTGTAGATAGTTATGCTTTGAGTGTTTGTGAGCACCTCTGTAAAGGTCTTTGAGGCGTAGACAGTGCTTATTATTGCACTTGTTACTGTACTTGGCAGTGTTATTGTTGTAGTTTGAGTTAGAGTGCCTTTACCAATAGAGCTGATATGGTATCCAGCGACAGAGGCTATCACAATGGCTACGACTGCTATGGCTACAAAGGTGTATCTACTGAGAGCCACACGCACTCACCATCTGCATTTAATTCCCCATATCTGAGCTGTTAATAAAGTAATATGAGGTTATATATGAGTTTTTTAGTAAAAACTTTCAAAGCTATACAGTGCTCTAAGATATGCTTGCAAGCTCCTCTAGGGTCTTATGATAGCAATGTTTTTAACTCTCCCCCTTAGCACATTAGATACACAGTGTTGAGAAATGAGTGTAACTGACAATAAGGTTAAGTACCTTTTGTCTAAGATGAGTATAGAGGAGAAGGTTGCCCAGCTCCAGTCCGTGCCTCTGGACATGCTCTTAGATGGAAGAGGACTCTCAGAGGAAAAAGTGGAGAAGTTCCTGAGGCATGGCATTGGGGAGATTATGCGTATTGGTGGCTGCGGAGTAGGCCTATCGCCAAGGGAGGCAGCTAGAATTGCTAATGAGGTGCAGAGGTTTCTAGTCGAGAAGACTAGGCTGGGGATACCTGCGATAATTCACGAAGAGTGCTTAGCAGGGTTGCTGGCCTCTACAGCAACTGTCTTCCCACAGGCAATAGCCCTTGCCTCAACGTGGAACCCAGAGCTCATTAGTAGGGTGGCCCTGGCTATAAGGCAGCAGGTATTGTGCATAGGGTCTAGGCAGTGCCTATCCCCTGTCCTAGACCTCTGCAGAGACCCTAGGTGGGGTAGGTGTGAGGAGACCTATGGTGAGGACCCCTACCTCGCAGCCGCAATAGGGCTTGCCTATATCACTGGGCTTCAGGGCGAGAACCTGAGGAATGGTGTTGTTGCTACTACAAAGCACTTTGCTGGCCACGGCTTTCCAGAGGGTGGGAGGAACATCGCTCAAGTTCACCTGGGCTTAAGGGAGTTTATGGAGCAGCACCTCCACACCTTTGAGGTGGCTATAAGGGTGGGCAAAGCACTCTCAGTAATGCCTGCTTATCACGAGATAGATGGGGTTCCCTGCCACGCCAATAAGTGGCTCTTAACAGATGTTCTGAGGAGCCAGTGGGGTTTTGAAGGAATTGTGGTCTCAGACTACTTTGCTGTTCAACAGCTTCACACAATACATAGGGTTGCAAAGAGCTGTGTAGAGGCGTTTAAGATGGCTCTAGAGGCGGGGGTGGACGTGGTGTTCCCCGGCATGGAGTGCTTTGATGAGATTGTGCAGGCAGTTAGAGAGGGGGTCATATCAGAGTCGCTTCTTGATAGAGCTGTTGAGAGGGTGCTGAAGCTCAAAGAGGCTCTAGGGCTCTTCGAAAACCCCTATGTGGATGAGGCTCAAGTCCCCGAGGTGCTTGACAATGAGGTGCACAGAAGGCTAGCACTAGAAGTAGCTAGAGAGGCCATAGTGCTGCTCAAAAACGATGGTGTGCTACCCCTGCCAAAGAACCTGAGGGCTGTGGCTGTAATAGGCCCTAACGCTAATGAGCCTAGGAGTATGCTGGGGGACTACCACTACGACGCTCACTTGGCTAAGAGCACCACATCTGTCAAAGTGGTCACAGTGCTTGAGGGTGTTAAGAGTAAGGTGTCTAATGAGACGAGGGTGCTCTATGCAAAGGGCTGTGACATAAGCTCTCAGGATAGGAGTGGTTTTGAGGAAGCGCTCAGAGTTGCTAGGGAGGCGGACGTCGTTATAGCTGTTATGGGTGAGAAGAGCGGCTTAGACCCAACTTGGTTTGGTCTAAAGAAGGAGGTGGCGCAACACACAACAGGTGAGGGTGTTGATAGAGCGAGCCTTGGTCTTCCAGGTGTTCAAGAGGAGCTCATAAAGGAGCTTCACAAGGTTGGTAAGCCAATAGTGCTAGTGCTCATAAATGGCAGGCCTCTTGCAATAGCAGACATCTTGCCCTATGTAAACGCTGTTATAGAGGCGTGGCTCCCCGGGGAGGAGGGCGGTACTGCAATAGCTGATGTGATATTTGGCGATGTTAACCCCAGCGGGAGGCTCCCAGTCTCAGTGCCAAAGACAGTTGGGCAGGTGCCTGTGTACTACTCTAGAAAGCCATCGTCATTCAGGGATTACATTGATGTCGATTCAAAGCCCCTCTTCCCATTTGGCTTTGGGTTGAGCTACACTGAGTTTAGGTATAGAGACCTTGTCATTAAGACACCTGAGGTTAAGCCATTTAGCTTTGTAGAGGTGGAGGTGACGGTAGAGAATGTGGGTAAGCTCGCTGGTAAGGAGGTTGTTCAGGTGTACATATCGAAAGAGTACTCAGAGGTCGCAAGACCTGTGAAAGAGCTCAAGGCATTTAAGAAGGTTTTCCTAGAGCCTGGGCAAGCAAAGAAGGTGCTGTTTAGAATACCAACAGAAGCCCTTGCATTCTACGATAGGGACATGAACTTTGTTATAGAGCCAGGGGACTACAGAATCATGATAGGCAAGAGCTCAGAAGACATAGTTCTCGAAGGGAGGTTTAGAATAGTTGGAGAAAAGCAGGTTGTGTACTACAAAAAACACTACTTAGCAGAAGCAGAAGAGCTTCAATAGCTCTGGACAAGCCCACATAAAATTCAACTACTTCTACAAAGTTTTTTTGGCCTAGCTAGCCTTGGTGATGAGCGCTCAGCCCCGCAGGCCTCGGTGCAGTAAGCGTGAGTACAGCCACGGCCCCGAGGGGTGTAGTAGGGGTAGCGGGCCTCTGGCTCGTGGGCTGAACCCGAGAAGCGGGGGGATGCAACCACAAACCTCAGCACTATTGGGAACTCTCGCCCCTCAGAGCGGGGAGGAGGTCAGGCCCCCCAGCAGGCCCTTCCTACAAGAGGCAGATCCTACAAGAGGCAGAGAGTGCTCTGAGAAAAGCCTAAAAACTTTTGCAACGCTATGATACCACCATTACCTGTATTCAATGATGTGGGGTGGTAACACAACGACTTACACCATTATGCTGAGGGCTCGGGAAAGTGGTTTGCTGGCTGTTGCTAGTGCTTCTGGTGGTGTTGGTGTTGGGGCAAAGGTTTTGTGGGCTAGGGCTGGTGTTGGAGCTGTTGCTGTACAGGCGTATGCAAACCCCTCTCTCGGTGTTGCAATACTCGAGAAGCTGGTCATGGGTATGAGCTCTGCAGATGCTGTGAAAACAGTGCTTAGTGGGGATGCGTATAGAGAGTATAGGCAAGTGGCTGTGCTGAAAGCCGATGGAGATGCGTTCACCTATACTGGAAGTAGAGCACCACCCCTCACCAGCGAGTACGTTGATGGCAACGCGATATGCATAGGCAACGCGCTTAAGGATAGCTCAATACCAGAGGAGATGTGTAAGTACATAACATCACAGAGTATCAGCAACGTGAAGAGCCTCGTCAAAGCGCTCATCAACTCCCTCATCATTGGGCACAGGCTCGGCGGTTCTAGGAGAGGCGACAAAAGCATTGCTATACTAGTTGTCGACGAGACCCAGTGCAATGGGGGCTACGACAGGGTTGTTGATGTGAGAGTTGACTACAGCTCAAAGCCATTCAACGCAGTGATAAAGACCTTGAGGCTCTTAAACCTGTGGTAATACAAGCAGTAGGTGTGTATACTATTCTCAGCGACGGGATTGCTCATCACTACTCATGTAACTGCGCCTACTCATCATCTCAAAGCACTCTATAGCTACGCACCTTTAAAGCATATTTTTAAGTGCTGTTTAAAACAGCTGAAAGGGTCTCCATGCGCAAGCTCATAAGGGCTGGGCCTACAGCTCTCTACATTACCGTAGTTGGCGAGGTCCCCCAGGACTTCGTGTCAAGGGTTCTTGAGGAGCTTGTGGAGGCGTATAGGCTGTTTTGCGAGGGCCCAGAGCTTGTTGAAGTCTACATCTACGGGTCTGCAGAGCTCATGCGCTCTCACTTGCTTTCAGAAGTGCTAGAGCTTGGCGTGAGTGTAGTTGGGCAGTACAGCGTTTCTCACGATGCTTGGAGAGGGTGGCCTAGGATGCACATAGATTATGGCGCTTGCAAGGGTCTTGAGGAGCGGTTCCTCAAGGCATTGCTACACCACGAGGCAGCGCACAGCGTTCTCCACGGCACGCTCCAGAGCTATGTGGTAGCGTTGCCGAGGAGCTTTGCAGAGCTGTTTGAGAGAAGCCCATGGGTGGTGTACCTAGCGTCTGTAGCTGTTAAGGATGTGGAGGTTGTGGCTTACCTCAGTAGCAAGGGGCTTAAGGGTAGTGTTAAAGACTACTTAGAGTACATAAAGACAGGTCTTAGGGAGCTGCACTGCAAAACCATTGAAGAGGTTTTAGAGTTCGCAAAGCTTGTGGCACCCTGCACTATTGTAGAGTGTAGCGTAGAGAGTGAACTAGGGGAGAGGTGTAGAGAAGCGTATTCTGCAGTACTAGAGGTGCTTGAGGTAGTTAAGAATATGAAGGGTGATGTCAGTGAAAAGATAGAAACCTTGGTTAGAGGAGTTGCTGAGGTGGTGACCAAGAGGAGGAGCCTTTGAGGAGGGGGCGCAGTTTGCACTAAGGTATTTACATAGCCTCACAGTGTGTATTTACTTAGAGGTGGCTTCGCTTTGGTTGTCGTAAGCTATTCAGAGGGTTTCGCAGACCTCGATACAGGGGCTAGGGTTTTCCACAGGTGTTGGAAACCACAAGAGCCCCGCATTGCAGTTGTGGGTATCCATGGGTATACAGTGCACAGCGGATTCTACATGCATGTGGGAAGCGCTTTAGCTAGCCACGGCTTTGCTGTGTGCATGCCAGATGTGCGAGGCCACGGCAAAACTGCTGCAAGTGAGAGTGATAGGGGCTATGTAGACTCATTTAACTACTTCCTCACAGACTTAGAGTCCTTCTCTAAACACGTTCTTAAGGAGCTTGGGGTAGAGAGGCTTGTGTTACTAGGGCACAGCATGGGGGGTTTAGTAGTGCTCTACTACGTGGCTAAGTATGGTAGAGTTGGGGATGCTGTAGTAGCCATAGCACCAGCTATCCTCATACCTATAAGCACATCTGCATACATAGCTGCAGCAATAGCGTCTAAGCTCACCCCTAGAAAGAGGGTGAGGCTACCATTCACAGAGGAGCAGATAAAGCGCGCTATGGAGAATCAGGATAGGGAGGCGCTTAAGCACATCAAAGACCCTGAGCTAGCACTGAGAAGTACAACAATAAGGCTACTCTACGAAATATGGAAAGCCTCTAGAGAGTTCTGGAAGTACGCTAAGAACATAAGGATCCCTCTACTACTAGTACACGGCGAAAAAGATGACATAATACCAGTTGAAGCGAGTCGCAAAGCCTACAACGCAGTGAGCTCTAAAATGAAAGAGCTCAAGCTATACCCCCAAATGGGGCACGGAGTACTTTCTGAAGTAGGCTGGCGAGAAGCTGTCAAACACATTGCCAACTGGATTGAGAGTGTTCTTCAGGAAAACCATGGCTAGTTTCCGGTATTTTTCAAGAGATAGGCGCATAGCTTAGGGCTCACAGCGCTTCCGCATGCAATTTCCCTTGGAGAGCGCGCGGCATTCTCAAACCTCGACACCCATGGATCATCACTACTCAGCCTCCGCTACACAAAACCACCGTAGCCAGGTGGCATAGTCATTGAAGTGCGCTTCACATCTTCGCGCCTTAAGTAATGTCGTAGGTGTGTAGCGAAGAATTGCTTCTCTTCCTCTCTACCCTCCTACTCCCTGCTATCCATTATGTCCAGCACCTTTTTGTATGGGAGCACGGGCTTTCCGTAGACCATGGTGTAGTATATTATTGGTATGCGCAGCTTTTTGAAGAAGGGCTGGAGCTTCTCATCTGCAATCACTATGAGGTTGCTCAGCACCTTAGAGATTTCGCTTAGCTTGTAAGCCTTTCTCTCAGCATACTCCTTTCTCCAGTACCCAGCAACCTCTATGTAAAAAACCCTCCCATTTCTATACACCTTGAAGTCTGGTAAGTACACTAGCTCCCCCAGGGCTATGGGCTCCTCTTCTCTCCTAACATCAACACCCATGGACTTCAGCACTCTAAACACAGACTCCTCTATAGAGCTATCAAAGACATGCTTTACATTCGCATGCCTCTCGACATCTACAAGAGGCTTCAACCTATGTGAGAGGAGCTCCACCTCAACAACCCTTCTGCTTGAGTGCATCAACGCCTCAACGCGCCAGTACTTAGCTGTGTAGAGCATGTTGAGGAGCTTTGATATGAGTAGAGAGAGCCTTGAGCCATACGCTGTTGGCTTCCTAAAGAGGCTTCTAGGCCCCTCTACGCTAATCCTCAAAACACCCCCAGTATACCTCATATCATACACAAGCCCATAGAGCTTAGAGAACCTACCAACACCTCTCACAACACTGCTCAGCACCTTCTCACTCCTCCCAACCTCTATTACTACCTGAGAAGAGTTTACGCAGACAGTGTCAATAGTCTCAAAGTTAAACACCTTGACAACCTCCTCAACAGAGGGCTCAGCTACCTTAGACAAGACAAGCTCATTCACATCATCACTCCACAGAGCCTCCTCCACATCTACACTAAGCCTCAGCTCCCTCGCTATCTCCTCCAAAGCCTCACCCCTCCTCTCCTGAGGCACATAACCCCCAAACCTTGTGTTCACAAGCTGAAACACCTTTAGCCTAAGCAACATAGGGTCCACAGGGGGCTTCTTTGGCTGTAGCGCTCTGTAGAAATGCGACATAACCTTTCTAAAGGCTTTGTAGAGCCTATCATCACCTACAACTATCCTCAGCTCCTCCCAGTCGACATCGCCAATCCTCTTCCCCTCACAAGCTCTGTAAAACCCTATAACCTCTTCAACAAGCCCCCTATGCTCCACAGGGTCTAGGTAAACTGGCTTAGCCTTCCCGCCAGAGAACACAAGCCTGAGGTTCCTCCTACCGTAGGTCAACTGGCTTCAGCCTCTTCAAACACCTCAAACCTCCTCCTTCTCTTCGCTAGGGCGGGCTCCTCAGTCCTCTTCGTTATAATCTCTATGAGGACAGCCTCTCTCTCCTTAGGCCTCAGAATCCTGCCCAGCCTCTGCACGTACTCTCTATGAGAGCCTGTGCCGCTTATCACTATGGCTACAGATGCGTCAGGTACGTCAACCCCCTCGTCCAGGGCCATGGCCGTGGCGAGCACTCTTATCCTACCCTCTCTGAACAGCTTTAGGTACTCCTTCCTCTCCTCATCGGGGGTGTCGTGGAGTATCCTTGGCACTAGAAACCTCCTCGAAACCTCCCTGACAATATCTGTGTAGCGAGAGAATATGAGCACCTTTTCGCCCCTGTACCTGTTTAGAAGCTCTTCAACAACCCTTATCTTAGCCTCACTACTCAAAGCTATCCTCCTAGCCCTGTGCTTTGCCCTCAGAGCCTCTCTCGCTTCCTGGCTCCTCGAAGCCAGCTCTAGAACCCTTCTAAACCTCTCCTTAGGGTCTCTAACATTTGGAAAGTGCTTTTTGCAGAAATCTAGGTACACCTTCATAAGCCTCTTGTACTCCTTGTACTCTCCCTCTGACAGCGCTACGTAGACCCTCTCCTCTCTATGCCTAGCGAGGTACCCCCGGGACTGGAGAGCGCTACTATCAAGAGAGTAGACTATGGGGCCCAAAACCCTCTCATAGTGCTTGTGCAGACCGTCACTCCTATAGGGAGTTGCTGTGAGCCCCAGCCTATAGGGAGCTGTAGTGTTTTCCAAAGCCTTTCTAAAGCTCGGGCTAACTGCATGGTGGCACTCGTCAGCTATCACCAAGCCGAAGTATGTCGGCATCTTCTCGAGGTTTATGCTTGCAGAGTCGTAAGTCATTATCGTAACGTCATTGACCTCCCTCTTACCACCGCCAAAGAGCCCCACTTTGCTAGGGGGGATAGAAAGCATCTTCACTATGTTTTCAAACCACTGGTGCATTAAGTCTATTGTTGGGACGAGGACCAGGGTCTTTACGGAGAGCTCCTCTATAGCCTTTAAAGCCACTACGGTTTTCCCAGCGGCTACAGGTAGTACCACAACCCCTCTCCTACCACTCTCAACCCAAGAGCTGTACGCCTCCTGCTGATAATCCCTCAGGGAAACCCTTAGCGTAGCTTTAAAAGAAGCCCCATAGCTCAGCTCGAAGCCGAGCCTATACCGAAGCCCCATAGCCTCTACGAACCCCAAAACTCTGTGGAGATCCACAGGCCTTAGCCTAAGGGTGCCGCTACCCCTATCGAGTACAGCTAGGCCACTCCTCCTAAGCCTCTCTACAAGGGCTTTAGAATCCGTGTAGATCACTATATCAGGGGCCTCTAAAACAAGATAAGCATCAGCATTGCTACCCTCAAGAGAGGCTATAGCGTTCTTCACTTCCTCAGGAGCATAAGCCCCTACGCTATCTAGAATGGACAGGGTCTTCTGAAGACCAGCCTTAGCTGCCTTAACAGGGTTAAGCCTGTAGAGCCACAGAGAAGAGCCCTTGTCAAACCCTATGGGGTCTGCAACAAGGTTAACATCTCTATATAGGGACGATGGGAGCGGTAGCTTCACGCGAAACACAAAAACCATGATAACCCCACTCACTGGTACCTCAAACACTAGCTTATATCTCTTAGCCTCAGGTACTGCTAGTGCATAGCGATACCCCACCTCAATAAGTGAGGTGCTAGTGTGCCCAACCTATACTGTTTAGTTGTGAAGAGTAGCTTTAGAGGAGCTGTAGTAGAGCTCAACATTAAAGAGCACCCCACACTACGCTACATTAAAGTAATACTGCTTTTGGAAAGGTATTCAACCTCGTGCTGACCATCTGTAGCTAACTTGGTGGCCTCTGTGAAGGCGTTGAGGCTTTACAAATCCTTTGACGCAAGGCTAGAGGATGTTGCTGAGCCCATGCCCGACAAGGGCTGGGTTCTAGTGAAAACTCTTGCCATAGGCACATGCAGTACTGGCAAGGCTTTCTACACAGGCTCCTACCCCCTGTTTAAAAGCCCTTTGGTGCCCAGCCACGAGGTTGTTGGTGTTGCTATTAAGCAGTGGGCGTCTTGAGGGGGCTACTGTTGTTAGTGAAATAAACTTTGCGTGTGGAAAGTGCTACTACTGCAGGTCTAGGCTCTACACCCACTGCCCCTATAGGAAGACACTTGGAATAGACTTTGACGGAGGCTTTTGCAGAGCTCTTCACAGCCCCTGAGCAAGCCCTCCACCCTGTTGATGGAGCTGGCACTGTAGAGGCCACGGAGGTGGAGCCTCTAGCTGCCGTGCTCAACGCATTTGAGCAGCACCAAATCTCTCAAATAGCTAGGGTTGCTGTTATTGGCACAAGTAACCTTGCATACCTAGCCACACAAGTGCTCATGCTAATGAGGCTCGCCCCGTGGTCATAGCTAGGAGGGGGAGCCCGAAGGCCGCGCATTTCAGAAGGCTTGGTGCTGAGGTGGTTTTTAATGATGAGGTGGGGGACTACATAGCCAAGAGCGCTCCAGGGGGCTTGGATTCGACGTTGTCTTTGAGGCTAGTGGAAGTGTAGAGGGGCTTAGCACAGCAATAAGCATCACAAGGCCCAGGGGGTGATACACATGAAGTCTACGCCAGGAGCGCTATTTAGAGTAGACATGACCAGGGCTGTTGTAAAGGAGCTTATGATTATTATGTACTCGCCGTGGAACCTTTAAGGAGTTTAAAAAGGCTGTAGAGCTGCTTAAGCAGGGGGCTGTAAAGCACCTCATAACAAGTGTCTTAACGGGGATTGAAAGCGGGGTCCAAAGCCTTTGAAAAGGCTTTAGAGAGAAGTGGGGTGAAGGTTGTGGTAAGGCTGTGAAAGATGATGTAGAGCCTTTGCACCGTCACAGAGGTGGCAAAGGCTTGGGGCCAGCCAGGCTTTGAGCTATCACAAGGTGAAACCCTACTCAAGGCCTAGAGCTATTTCAATATCTTCCAATTACTAGGTGCACTCCCCCTCATTGGTGTAGAGAAATCTAGGTCTTTGTTTATATTAGATTAAGTACGATTAGCATAGTTAATGCAGAATTAAACTTTTAAACTCTCTACATGATATAGGTATGATGCTAATCTAGTTTCAGAAGCAGTGGTGCAGTAGTGTTATGCATAGAGTAAACCCGTTTGTCATCTTCTTGGTTAAGAGGGTAGGCGTTCTGCTGGTGACATTTTTTGTTGCTATAACAGTGATCTTCTTACTGCCTAGGCTCATACCAGGCAACCCACTTGCAACACTACTATACTCACTTGTAGCCCAGGGGGCGGCAGACCCAGAGAAGTTAAAGGCTGTTGAGAGGTCGCTCTTAGAGTACTTTCAGCTCGATAGACCCATCTACGAGCAGTACATAAGCTTCCTCGCAGGGTTGCTGAGAGGGGACCTAGGCAAATCCATAATGTACTTCCCCCGCTCCACCATGGATATTGTCGCAAGGTACCTCCCGTGGACTCTGTACCTCCTGGTCCCAGCGATAGTAGCTTCTTGGATTGTTGGAAACACTATAGGTGTTGTAGCAGCTATCAACAGGGGTAAGTGGGTAGATAAGCTGGTTTTACCTGTACTAGCTGTGCTTCAGGGGATACCCCCATACATATTCGGTATGTATCTTGTTCTAGTGCTAGGAGTGCAGCTAAAGCTCTTTCCAACAGGGGGAACTTGGTCGCCAACCATTGGGCCAAGCCTATCGCTGACCTTTATCCTCGACTACCTGCATCACTATGTACTCCCCTTCCTATCAATATTTCTAACATCGCTTGCGGGCTGGGGGCTCAGCATGAGGAACATATCTATACAAGAGCTTGCAACAGACTACATGGACTACGCCAGAACGCTAGCACTCTCCCAAAAGAAGATGGTGAAGTACCTCTTCAAGTGCTCGTCACTACCACAGATCGTGGGGCTGGCAATAGTCCTCGGCTGGAGTGTAGCAGGCTCTGTCATAACGGAGATAGTGTTTAACTACCAAGGCATTGGCTTTATGTTTTGGAGAGCAGTGCAATCGCAAGACTACATACTGATACAAGGCTTCTTCGTGATAATAATAGGTACAATACTCTTAGCAAACTTTATCTCAGAGATAATATTCGCCATAGTTGACCCAAGAGTAAGATACGCTTACGTAGGTGCTTAGAATGCCTGAGTTTAAAATCCCTGGGATCCTCAGGGTAAAGAAGTTTGTCGCAGGTTTCGCAATATTCATAGCAATTGTGTTGATAGGAATGCTAGGGCCTCACATATACCCAGCAGACCCAACTAAAATGGTCGACAGGAGGTACCTACCACCACTAGAAAAATACCCCCTGGGAACAGATGCCCTGGGTAGAGACGCCCTAGCACAGCTAATCCACGGGATAAGGGGGTCCCTCCTCGTGGGGGCCACGGCCTCTGGCATAGCCCTCGCCCTAGCCATATTCCTAGGCACAATAGCAGCTGTATTTGGCGGTCTAATTGACAAAGCTATAATGACTATTTCAGAGATATTCATAATACTCCCAGCCATACTGCTCATGATGCTTCTAGCGGCTTACCTACCTGAGAGAAACCTATGGATCGTGGCCATGGTCATAGGGGTGACCTCGTGGGGTGGGTGGGCAAGGGGCTTCAGGTCGAGAACTATGAGCGTACTATCTTCAGAGTACATAAACATGGCTGTGCTCTCCGGAGCCTCTAGGATTAGCATAATAGTGAGAGACATCGTCCCAGTCATATCCCCCTACATACTAGCCGCCTTCGCCATGCTATTCTCATACGCCGTGATGTCGGAAGTGGGCTTAACTATAATAGGAGTTGGCATGACTAAGGACGTGACGCTCGGGCTAATAATATACATAGCGCAGCTCTATGCAAACATAACCCAGGGTATTTGGTGGACCTTTGTCCCAGCCTCCCTAGTCATGGTGATGATATACCTCTCGCTCTACACAATAGCTATCTCCTTAGACGAGTACTTCTCACCAAGGGTGGGCACAGCGTAGGTGAGGGTGAGTAGATATGGTTGTTCTAGAGGCTAGCAATCTAAAGGCGTACTACGTTTTGCGCAGAGGCTATGTCAGGGCTGTTGATGGCGTGAACCTCGTAATAAATGAGAGAAGCATTGTGGGTGTTGTGGGGGAGTCTGGCTGCGGGAAATCAACGTTGGCTAGGGTGCTATCACTAGACCTTGTGCCACCACTAAAGCTCGTTAGTGGAAGGTTAGTTATAGAGGGGGTTGAGATCACAGAAGCCTCCTTGAACAAGGCTAGAAGGGCTGTTGCTGGGGTAAAGGTCTCGCTAGTCCCTCAGTCAGCTATGAATGCCATAATCCCTGTAGCAAGGATAAGGAACTACATAGTTGACATAATCTCTGAGAAGACTAAGCTCATTAGCGAGGAAATTGTGATGCTAGCTGAGAAGAGGTTGAAGGAGCTTAACCTACCAGTAGAGGTCCTCGACATGTACCCCTTTGAGCTCTCTGGTGGTATGAGGCAGAGGGTCTTAATAGCACTAGCAACTCTACTCAACCCCTCACTCCTAATAGCAGATGAGCCTACATCAGCGCTCGACGTCTCGACGCAGAAGATAGTTATGCAAACACTCTACGAGATATTTAACAGGGGGCTTGTCAAAAGCATGCTCTTCATATCCCACGACATTGCAACAGTGCGGCAAATTGCAGACAGAATTGTTGTGATGTACGCTGGTAAGATTGTTGAGGATGGTGCAACAGAGCAATTAATACACGAGCCTCTGCACCCCTACTCCAGAATGCTCATGTTCTCCATTCTAACCCCAGAGCTGGAGGTGAGGGAGAGGGTCAGGAAGCTGGGAAACATAGCTCTGATAGGAGAGCCCCCGAGCTTAATAAATCCACCACACGGTTGCAGGTTCCACCCGAGGTGCCCACTTGCTATGGATGTGTGTAGGAGGGAGGAGCCGCCTCTCATAGAGGTCGAGAAAGGGCGTTTTGTAGCGTGCTGGCTCCACACAAAGAGGTGACCTGGCATGCCCCTGCTCGAAGTAAAGAACTTGACTAAGGTTTACAGAATTGGGCTACTTGGTCGCAGAACTATTGTGGCTGTGAATAACGTCTCCTTTAGCGTAAGGGAGGGGGAGATAGTGTCACTCGTAGGCGAGAGTGGGAGCGGTAAGACGACTACAGCAAGAATTATACTGAGGCTTCTAAAGCCAACAGAGGGCTCAGTCACATTCATGGGCAGAGACATTTGGAGGGATTTGCGTAGTAGAAGGGATTTGAAGTGGTATTGGAGAAATGTGAACGGGATTTTCCAAGACCCGTTCTCCTCAATCAACCCAACGCACAGAATTAAAGATGTTTTCCTAAGGGTTTTCAACCTCTTTGAAGAGAGGTACGACAGTGGAACCAAGCTGAAGATGATTAGAGAGGCTCTGCAAAGCGTTGGGCTCATACCTGAGGAGGTGCTTGATAGAAGACCTTTTGAGCTCTCTGGTGGTATGAGGCAGAGAATACTCATAGCGAGGGTGTTCCTCGTAAAGCCCAAGCTCGTCTTAGCGGATGAGCCAACAAGTATGATAGATGCAACGCTAAGGCTTGGGGTGCTCAACTTGTTTCAAAAGCTCAGAGAAGAGTTGAAAACATCAGTGATATTCATAACGCACGACCTGGGGTTAGCGACATTTGTAAGCGACAGAGTTCTAATTATGTACAGAGGAGAGGTGGTTGAAGAGGGGGCGCCAGAGGAGATAATGAAGAACCCAAGGCACGAGTACACACGAAGACTCCTAGAGTCTGTACCAAAGCTATACACATCGTGGTTTAGACAAACTTAACTTTTTAAGCACCGTTTCTCAGCAGATTGTGGTCCACAGCCACTCATTGTCGTTGGTTTTAAGACTCCTCACCACCCACCTATCAACGGCTTCTAAATCCGCTGCCCCCGTGCTACGAGAGGCTCTTCTGCACTCGTCACTAAGCACATCACCAGCCTCTCCTCGCTGAAGATAGCTTCACCCCAAGCCCCCTCGCCACGCTCACAGAGCTCATACATTACCCAACGCAGTTCTTTAGTAGCCTTAAAAGCACTAAACCATGACAGGTAAACGCCATGAGCGTGTATCAAAACCGAGGTAGCCTGTAGCACATCCTTTGCACTACCAATGCAACACCCTTTCTAACTCCCACTCAGCACTAGTCGGTGAGCAGGTTGAGGAGGGTCCTGGTGATCGGTGGCCGGCTTCCTGTGTGTAAGGCTTTATATGGTTGCAGGTTTTGAGAAAGTAATAACGTTATTATAAGAAAAACTTATATATAGCCTCATAGTATTTTCTTAGTACTAGAGGGTGTAACGTGAGATGGGTATGAACTTTGCAAACATTGCTAAAAAGATGAAGATATGCTTTGCAGTGACACTACTATTGCTTGCAGCACTAACCCTCGTACCATTACCTGCCCGAGCCCAGCAATTCCCAAGAGAGGAAACAGTAATTGTGTCACAGCAGTGGGGCACCCCAGGATCATTCAACCCACTAATTCCAGGTACATCGGCCTGGGGCTCAGGCTTCATGATGTACCCATACCTATTTGTCTACGGGCCTTACTCAGACGACTTCGTGCCCTACCTTGCTAACAGCTTTAAGTGGATTGATGCATACACATTGGAGATAACTCTAAAGCCTGATGCTTACTGGTGGGATGGCAAACCCATAACGGCTGAGGACGTCAAGTGGAGTTTTGATGTGAACAAGCTGTGCCCACTTTCAGGTAGCTACATATGGAACTACCTCACAGAGGTAGAGGTTGTTAACCCAACTACAGTTAGGTTCCACTTGAATAAGAGTAATATAAACTACTACAGGATTACGGATGTGCTGACATGGATGATAATGCCTAAACACAGATGGGAGGCGCTCTACAAGGAGATTGGCTGTAAGATAGGCACAGACTTTGCAGACACAGAGTTCGATAAGATTGTCGGGGGCGGGCCTTACAGAGCGGTTTACTGGGAAGGCGATACCTGGGTTTACCAGAGGGTAGAGGATTGGTGGGGTAAGAAGTACTTTGGGTTACCAGCACCAAAATACGTAATGCACATATCGCCAAAGAGCGACGAGCAGGTTAGGCTAGAGTGGATACAGGGTAACAGAGACCACATGTCCCACTTTGTTGATAGGATGTGGGAGATCATACAGGCTAATCCAAAGAGGGGTACCTTTGACAACGTGAACTGCCCGCCCTGCTTCTTCGGAGGCAGCGTTGTGTTCTTCGCATTCAACTTAGAGAAGTACCCATTCAACGATGCCAGAGTGAGAAGAGCACTGTACTATGTACTGCTAGCTAACAACATGGAGTACATGAGGAAAGCTGCTGAGGCAGCATTCTCTGGCTACCTACTGACAGTAGGCTACGTCTACCCAGTTCCACTAATACCTGGCCTAGAGAGAACAGAGAAGTACGTAGCTAAGGACCTCGTTGAGGCATTCCTAAAGGATGCAACAATAGATAACGCTAAGAAGCTCCTAGATGAGGCAGGGATCATCGACAGGAATGGTGATGGTATTAGAGAGCTGCCGGACGGCAAGCCCTTCAAGTTTACCATAATTGTGCCAGCAGGCTGGGTGCCTGTAATAGGTTCTGCAACTGCATTTGCAGACATCTGGAGGACAACACTAGGTGTGGACGCAATTGTGCAGCCAATTGACTTTAGCGTAGTGTGGCAGAAGGTGAGCACGGGAGACTATGAGGCGACTTGGTGGTTGCACAGCACAAGAATGAGTGCATCCTCACCGTGGCTAAACATTGACGTTGCAATGGACTCCAGGCTACCTACAAACCCATGGTCAGGCCCAATATCTAGGTACAACAACCCCGTAGCCAACTGGCTGTTAGACGAGGTTGGGAGGACATGGGACGAGTCTAGGAGAGCATATATATACAGGCTACTGCAAGAGATATGGCTCAGGGACCTGCCATTCCTAATACTTGGACAAGACCCGCACTGGTACCAGTACTCTGAGGACTACTGGTGGGGATGGCCAAACAAGGAGAGGATAGAGAAGTATGGAATGTTCTATGCAACAAACTGGGACCCAGCATTCATCTTTGTGCTAATGCAGATAAAGCCAGCTAAAGATGTTAAGCCAGGTGATACGCCGCCAGTCCCAGACGCTCTAAAGCCGCAGAACAGAATACCAGCAGCAAAGTTCTTTGAAGAACTAGAAAAAGTTGCAGCTGCACCAGTAGCTCCACCAGCGACAGTCACAACTACAGTTACAGCAGCTGCACAAACAGTTACCGTAACAACAGTATCAACAACAACAGCTGTTAGCACAGCAGTATCAACAACCACGGCTACGACGACTGTAGAGGTCACAAACTGGGCTATAACAGCAGCGCTAGCCATAGTGCTACTCGTAGTAGGATTTGCAATAGGCTGGTTCCTAAAGAAGAAGTAAACCCCCTAAACCAATTATTTTTTCAGCAAGCCCCCTTCTTGCATATCAAAGTTGCTTTACTTACTACCCACAGACATTGTTAGAAAGCCTACAGCTTAGAAGAGCTAATCGCTTATGAGGTTGCTGTGGGGGGCACTGCTTGTTGAGAGAGCTGTTGGTGTGGCTAAGGATTTGGATAGTTGAAGAGCTTTACATTAGCCGCACGGCCTTTGCCAGCTCTTTAAAGCGCTGAGCGTCCTGCGCCATGTATACGTTGTTGAACATTATGTAGGCTTCTCTGCTCTTCTTCAAAACCTCTCTCACTGTTTCTAGTAGCCTCTGCAGGTCTCGGTCTGCGTACCTATACCTATAGTTGACCTCCCCCTCGCCAATCCCGTGGAGCCTGAAGTACGCCACATCATTGCTCACTGCTGGAAGCGCTTTAAATGGGTCTACAACGTGCACGAGGTTTTTAAAGCGAGAGACCACCTCTGCTACCTTGTCTATGTTCTGAAGCCATGTCCCCCTAGGCTCCCAGCCAATGACGAAGCTAGCTGTTGTTGCAGATGAGAAGAACTCTACAGCGTTCTTAAAGTTCTCCTCTGTGTAGCCAAAGCTCGGCGGGGTCTGGATAACGACAACCCTTGCGTTAAGGGCTTTAGCGCCTTCAACAACCCTCTCCCACGCCTCAAAAACCTCTTTAGTTGGCCTGAGAAAGCCATACCTATCAGCAAGCCTCTTGTCTGGAACAGCCTTTGCTCTCTTCCACGTTGGGGAGTCCAGGGGGTGGGAGACAGCTTGCCACGCCTTCATAGCGAATACAAAGCCCTGGGGGGCCTCAGAGGCAAGAGTCCTTAGCCTCTCGGGCTCAGGAGGGTTATAGAAAGTGTCTTGAAGCTCAACAGCGCTGAAAGTTGAGTAGTACCTCTGCCTAGCCACGCAAAAACCACAGCAACCAACATAAAGCACTCTCAGCACCTACTATACAAAGAGTGAGCAAGAGTATTTAAGTACTCAGATAAAAACAGCTAAGAACTAATACATAGCGAGGTGTTGCAGCTAGATATTGTGATTTAGCTCTATAGCCTTTGCCTTGCTATATAGCTCTAAGACGCTGAAAACAGCTCTCAAGTCTGTGTTACAAAGCTCTGTCAAGAGCTTGGGGGGCTTCTCGCCGCTCTCTACAATGCACTTAACCTCCTCATCTACTTGTACAAGGGTGTTTAGAGCTGTGACGAGATTCGTCATGTCTACAATGTACCTCTTTCTGCCTACTCTAAGCTCTGCAACAAGCCCACTCCTCAGCAACACCCATAGGTGCCACTCAATAGTAGCCCTGCTTCCAAACCTCATGAGCTCTGCGTAGCGCACTGCACCTGCAGATGAAATGGTTTCGTAAAGGGCTTTTCTCAGGGGGTGGTTCAAAGCCTCTTCCCTACTCACCTTGACCCTCAGGATGGGGGGTGCGACAACCCTTACCCTCTTCAAGAGCTCCTCAATTTTCTCTCTAAGTGTTTGGTATAGCGCTAGGGAAGCTGCTGAAAACACTGCAACAGCTATTAGTAGCCCTAACCCCAGCTGAGTGAGTACACCTCCTCCACTATTCACAGCAACCCCCATAGCTATTCTCTTAAGGGCCTCCCCATCCTTGTAGATGCAGTAAAGCCAAGCATCAGAGGCGTTAACTCTGTACCCAGTAGAGTTCACAGCATCCGTATAGATGTATGAAGCACCGCTACTCTTAACGAGCTGCATAGCTACCTCAACATCGCTTTTAGATGAAATGTTTGTTGCTAAAAGCACAGCAACAGCCCCGTGAGGCAGGGAGCTCAGCTGCCAAGAGAAGAAAATGTCGCCGCTAGCCTCAGGGTAGAGCTTATTTAAAGCCTTTGCAACTTCATAGCCGCAGCTATCAAAAACAATGTAAACTCTACCACTAGAGGCAACAGCAATAACAGCTAGAGATGAGAATAGGAGGAGCAGCATTGGCAAAGCTACTGCTAAGAGTCTTGGCATTGTAGACAAAAACCGTTTTAAGCAATTCAAGTAATAAGCCTTTCTTGCAGAGGAGCAGAGGGTGAGCCATTGAGTAACCGCTTTCACGTAGCACTAGTAGTCATAGTTACCCTCGCACTAGCTATAGTCAACGCCTCTGCCTATGCATACACAGCAGCACTTTTCTACACACAGGCTACGCCCATCTCAGACACTCTGAGGAAGGAGACATGCTTTGGCTTTACAAAGCTCAGCGAATTCGCTAGGGGAGGGGACATAGCCTGCTACACAGAGCATGGGGAGCCAGTTTACGAAAGCATTGATGTTTACCTAAAGCTCACAGCAGGCGCGTGGCGAGTAGATATTGGAGAGCTCTACTACAGAGCACATATAAAGAGTGTGGCAGAGGTAGTAGTGGAAAAGCCAGCAAAGACAATGAGTGCCACACTAACCATAGGGGGAGAAGCATACGTAGCACAGCTAAATCTGACAACAGCAGGGAGAGCATTCCTTGAACTAACCCCAGGCACAGTATACAGCCTTACTCTAATCATAAGAGCACCCCAAGAAGTAACTGAGATCATAAGAGTAGGCTTCTACCTAAAAACCACATAAACATATAGGGTAAGCCCAATAACATAAACTTTAGAAAATCTATTCACACCAGCTCTTATACGAATAAAACAGTTTTTAGCATAAACGATAAAGCGTCACGACTATAAAGTTTATAATCTACAGAACAGAAGTCTAATACAGGTAATGGGTAGGTGTGAGGTCAAGGGGTGCGCACATGAAGAGATTCACAGCCATAGTATCACTACTGGTAATCACAGCAATAGTAGCAGCAGTAAACGCAGCAGTCTTTGCGTACAGATGGATGCAAGTATCAGTAAGCATAGCACCAGCAACAAGTGCTAGAGGGGCTGCATGCACAGGCTTCTACAGCTCAGTTGCTCAACCAGGCATAAACCTGCCAAGTGCAGGCACAAACTACAATGCAATAACATACGGCGCTAACACCATAACCATATCAACAGGTACCCCAGTGTGCCAGTGGACACACGGGGGCAATGCGTACAGCCTCTACGAAAGCATTGAAGTAACCATACCTCTAACAGTTGGCTCCTGGTACATCAAGGATTTCTATGGGTTTGGCTACAACGGCACAGCGGCAGACCCAGTGGTGTACGTCTACGTAAAGGTTGAAGACCTGGCTAACGAGGCTAACATTGAATATGCTAACCTAATAATATACAAAGACGGTGTGCAAGCCGCTACAGTAGACCTCAAGAGCGGCACCATCACAGGCTCCTCAATAATGCTCAGCCCAGGTGAGGCGCTACAGCTAGACCTAGCCATCAAAGCCTCAGCACAAACTGATGCAACATTTAGAGTAGGGTTCTACGTAGGCTACAGCTCTAGAGAAGCACCTAGGTAGCCAAGCGAACGCAGATAACCTAGCATAAAGCAAAGATATTTTTTATAAACCATCTGTAAACACCCCCCTCTCATCCAATGTCTTGTGTGGAAACCATGGGTACTGCAGCTGTCTACAGGAAATCGCTGACAGCATCTGCAGTTCTCGTAGCCACCCTTCTCTTCAGCATCTCTTTCTACGTGTACTCCTCAGCGTTTATCTACAGGTGGGTCTCTGGATACACGAGCATCACCAATATCAAGCTAGTTGATATAGCTAGCAACCCGTACCCACTGTGCATAGGTATCTCCAGAACATCTCGTAGTGCTCTGTACTTCACGGACTTCGAGACTCTTCCAAGCGGCTGGTACCAGTATGGAGGTCAGGTGGAAATTAATCCTAATGGCTACAGAGGCTCTGCCCTAAGCATAGCTGATAACGATCAAGGCAATGTCGCTGACAACGTACTTTACATCTATGGCTATGATCTCCGGTCTTATACAGAGTTCTGGGTATCAGCGAAGATGAGGAACACCACAGCAATGTTTGCGATGAACATAGCGTTCTTCGATAATGCAGCTTCACCGCCTCGCAATATCTGGACTGTGCCCATCTTCGCATCTTCAGGAGGTTATGCAGGTATTAACCCTGGCACTGTAAGCGTGTACTACTGGAACCAGAGTAGTGGTTGGCAAAGGATAGCAGGCCCTGTCTCTATAACAAACTACAACCCAGCGAACTGGTACACAGTTGTTGTTAGGTACAGTCGTTCGGGCAACAGGAACCTGTTCGATGTCTATGTCTACGACCCTAATGGGGTGCTGGTCGCCTCTATTATTAATGCTCAGCAAACGTCTAGAAGCAGGCCGAGGTACGTGGGGTTCGCTGTCGATGATGGTCGGCTCGACGTTATCTCTACAGCTCTCTTCGATGACTTCATAGTTTCGACCGCAGACCCGAGGAGAATCATGTTCGAGAATCTTCCTGGAGCCGGCTACACTGTAGAGGTTATGGATAGCCTTGGGAACCTCGTGAACTCTACCAGGACTACGGGCACCACGGCTTTGCTAGGCATAGTCACGGATATTGTTGTAGGCACTGGCCTCAACGGTAAGCTGAGGGTTCGCTACCCAAACAACATGTTGTGCCTAGTTACGAGTATACCCACTAGCGATGCTACTGTTGGCGGCGACACCTACAGAGTTACCTGGGGCCCCCCCACCGTTGATACAGCTAGTAGAACTGTTGCAGCGTATATTGGCTACGGGGGTAACAGGACTGTGGGTCCGCTGTTCAACATCTCTGTCTACCCCGGGGATACGAGGTACACCTACATAGAGCTAGACACTGCTAGTAGCTCTATCCCGAGCACCCTGAACCTAAACATATCGATTATCAGTGCACTCGGTGCACAGTCGAGCAAGGTGTTGATTGTGAACGGTGTTGTGCAGAGCAGTAGTACATCTGCTGTGGCTCTTCAAGGCTCTAACAACTACGTACTTATAGAAGGCTTTTTCACGAGCAGAGGTTGGCAAGCAACCTTGAATCTGAACATTGTTGCATGTTCAACGCCAAACCTTAGCATATGCGTTATAACCCCGGTGACAGTCTACTTAAGCACGGTGTAGATGCTATGGATAGCGAGACGAGAAGTGCTGAAGGTGTTAAGGGTAGGAAAAGGCTCGCGCTACTCTATTCACTGCTTATCGTCATCTCTGTTCTGTTCCTTTGCAAGGTTATCTCGTTCCCTGTAGCTTTTATGCTTGTTGTTGGTAGGTCTATGGAGCCTACTTACAGGGTTGGTGACCTTGTTATTGGCGTAGCCACGTACTTAAGGGGTTTTAGTGTTGGCGATGTTGTTGTTTGGTGTAGGGATTTTTGGAGAACTGCTTGCGTTGTCCATAGAGTTGTCAGGGTTTCTGGCGAATATGTTGTTACTCAGGGTGATGCTAATCCCGGTCCTGACACCCCTGTTTTAAGCTCAGCTGTTTCCTATGTTGTTGTTGCCCACGTTCCTGCCTACGTATGGCTCCCTCTAGTGGTGCTTGCTGTTGGCTCTACTGGCTATTTCTCATATAGAGAGAGTGGTAAGAGGCTAAGTGTGCAGCCAGGGCTTGTTGCTATAGCTCTTGTAGCTACATATATAGTTATTAACGCCGCTATCCTCGGCTTTACCTACATTGATAACAGTCCACCCTTTTACTACACTCCGAGAGTAGAGCTGTTATCAGCTCACCTAGACCCTGTTAAGATGGTCTACGTTGTCGAGATTAATACTACTGAGTACAGCTTTGTTGAAGCTGTGTGCAAGCTTTTGGGGGAGATCCCCGCAGCCGTAGTTGGTGTTGCCAATGGCTCTATAACTAGGCTCTCTATACACATACCAGCTGAGTTCTTCTCCTACCTGTGGAACAGGACTAGTGCTAGGGGTGTTTCATTCCTTCCATCTCCTCCTGTAGCGGTTCAGGAGTCGTTCAGCATAAGCTGTAGCGTTGTCTTTGATAAGGCTACGCTCAGCGGAAACTACATAGCTGCGTTTAGCTGGAGAGAGCCTGTTGTGAAGTCGTTCAACGACACTCTCATCATCGAGAACGTAAATCCAGTGCCACTAGTTTTGAGGATAGAGCTCTTCTCCAAGGCTAGGGGCTCCACAGTCTTTGCTAGGGAGTACCGGGTAGAGCGTTTCTCCACTCTAGCCATAGACTTTAGTAATGTTGCTCCAGCGCCCGGTGATTATGATGCAAGAGTGTACTACACGTTTCTAGGTGTTGTTCGTGGGCAAGGAGCAAGAATTGTCATTAAGTAGCGCTGAAAACCTCGTGGTGCTGAGTAGACAACAAGCCCTGATTTTCATAGCTACGTGCCTTGCATCTGTAGCTGTAGCAGTATTCATTGTACTCGCTTCTGTAACCCCAGTGGCTCTGTTCAGTGGCTACCCCCTAGCAGGCTATGTAACACTTGTTAGTAGCAGGCTCTTAGTGTTTGAGAGGCCAGTTGTCTTCAGAGCTTTAGAGAGTGTTTCCACAATCACGCTGTCCCTGTTCATAGGCTCGTCACTATCAATAGTGCTAGGCACCTTTGTGGTAGCAAGGCTGTTGCTTAGAAGGAGGAGGAGTGAGGTGAGCAGAGGGTTTGCCGCCATAGAGTACCTCTACCTAGAGCTAGCCCCAGTAGCTAGTATCATAGCTATGCTCACCCTCACTCTGTTCACAGCACTTCTAAGAGTAGTTGTAGTAGATATAATACCAGCACTTCCATTAGGAGGATGCGTAGAGACAACAGCAGGTATGCTCTGCACAGAGAGAAGCAAAGTGCTCTACACAGGGGTGCACAGCTTAGCCACAACAAACAGGCTCCTACCATTCATAGCAGCCCTAGCCTTGCTAATACTAAGTGCACTAACCATGTACATAGCAGTAAAGCTCTACAGTAGCGCCTCAAAAGTCTATGGCCCATTTCAGGGAACTCGGCTTAACGACCTTAGCACAGCCTACATAAGTTAGGGTCTACACTGAGCTCTCCTTTGTGTAGCACTCTCCAGTGCCTTCCAATGTGCTTATATGTTTTGGAGTTCTAACCCCCCAGCTTCTCAAAGCCTATGTAACTAACCTCAATCTGTGAACAGCATACCACAGAGCATATCTCACAGGCTCTAGAGCAATACTCGTCTCTCGACGTAGAGCCTATGCTTTACACCCTCGGTGCTGAGCTCCTTTTGGTCATAGTATTTGGTGTAGCTATTAGCCTCTTTTAGCAACCTTAGCCTTAAACGCAGATGTAAGGCTCATATGGGCTAAGCCCATAGAATTAGCTAAGCTTGGGTATGATATGCTTATCCCAAGATACTGAAATGAGAGGTGTAGCCTTCTGAGGTGCAAGGCAGTTAAAAAAGTTGAATAGTGTTCACTAGTATACTATAACTTTCTGGTTGTGTTTAGCATAGGCTTTGTTAGGGTATATGTGCTACTTTGGGGATGCTTCGAGGAAGAGAATTAGAGAGGCGAGTTCTTAGTCGATACAGGCTCTTTCTTCTCTGCAACACTTCTAGGCATGGCCAAGGGGTTTGGCGTTGAACCACTTGCAGAAGTAGAGCTTGTGCCAGCTGACGACAGGAGTGTGAGGGTGGTCATCTCACTAGCGTACTTCAAGGTCTTGGATAGGGAAGGAGTATTCCAGCTAGTAAATATCTTTATCACTGGTGCGAGTCATATTAGCTCTGAGAGGTATTGCTCTATGTACTGCGCGTGATCTACCATCCTCTCAATGTGCCTCATTATCAGGGCTTTTACTGCCATCTCTCTGGACACTGTTGCGCTAGAGGTTATCTCGAGAAGCACAGTTTTGTACATATCATCAATGTGTGTGTCAAATTCCTTCACAATTTCAACTCTCTTTGGCGAGAACTCAATGAGATCGCTGAGAGCCACTTCAACAGCTTTCACAGCCTCCTTAAATGCCTCTGAAAGGTTTGTCACAGTGCTCAGCCCTGATGATGGTGCTAGCATAGAGTCTATCCTCGCTATCTCTCTGCAGTACCTAGATATCCTGTACACATCGTAGGCTATGCTTATCAGAATGTGAGCTGTGAGCAGCTCTCTTCCAAGGGGCTGCCTCCTAGCCATGAAGACCAGCACTTCATTTACAAACTCCCTCCTAACTCTTTCTAATATCGTCGCTATGTCCTCAATCTCTTTCCACAGCTCTTCTCTTTGCCTAACGTCACTCACAGCAACAAGCTTCTCTGTTACTCGCAGAACCCTCTTAATGTGCTGCGCCATGTGGACTAGTATAGACTTTAGCCTTTCAAGCTCAGTCATGGTCAAGGACACTACATTTCACCTCGCAACAACTTTTGTGCAACCTCTGTAGAGGGGCGTAAAAACAATTGCTGTGCAGGTCCTTGCTCAACAACTCTCCCATCATAGAGCACCGCCACGTAGTCAGCAACCCTTGCAGCTTGGTGTGGCGAGTGTGTGACCATAACCACGGTGATCTCATCCTTTAGCGAAACAATAGCCTCTTCAAGCTTTCTAGCGTTAACGGGGTCAATATTAGCCGTAGGCTCATCGAGGAGCAGAAGCCTTGGCTTCATAGCCAGGGCCCTTGCTAAGCACAGCCTCTGCCTCTGCCCGCCGCTGAGCTGGTGTGGATGGTCGTGAAGCCTGCCCCTAACCTCGTCCCACAGCATAGCCTTTTCCAAAGCCCACTTAACCACATCGTCAAGCTCCTTCCCGCTCTTTGCAATGCCATTGATCTTTGCAGCTATAGCAACGTTTTCATATATTGTTAGGTGTGGAAATGGGTTAGGCACCTGGAACACCATACCAATGTGCTTCCTCAGCTCGTATGGGTCAGATTTCAGAGCGTCAAATCCTAGGACCTTTACAGAGCCCTCAATCCTAGCCCCTTCAACGAGGTCTATAAGCCTGTTTATAACCCTAAGCAAAGTTGTTTTGCCGGATCCCGAGGGCCCCATAATAACAAACACGGTGTTGTAGGGTATCTTTAGCGTTACTTTGTTTAGTATCTGCCTGCTCCCAATATAGACACTCACATTATTCATTTCAACTACGTACACCTATAGCTTCACCTCTTTAACAACAAGCTTAGTTGCAAGAAACACAACCATATAAGCTAGGAGGAGAAGGGCTGTAGCACCCCATGCAACCCGGTGCCAAAGTGCGTAAGGAGAGAGTATGTAGTCAAATATTAGAAGCGGTATGCTATCTGCTGGCGCTACTGGTGAAAGCACTACACCTGCTCTAAACCTACCAGCTGTGAAGAGCAGGGCTGCCGTCTCCCCCATCACCCTAGCCATTGTCATCAGCACCCCTACAACAACACTTCTCCTAGCTATTGGTATGAAAACTCTTGTGACGGTACCCCACCTACTCATAGCTACAGCAAATGCTGCTTCTCTGTATGTTGATGGCACTGAGCGTAGTGCTATGGAAAAGTATGTGTAGGCATAGGGCAGGGCAACAATTGTCAACGCAACTGCTCCTGCCAAGGCCGAGAAGCCCCTCATTGGTATGACGACAAGTGTGTAGACAATCATTGACACAGCTATTGTTGGAATGCTTGCAAGAGACTTTGCAACAGCATCAATAGCTACTGAGAGGGGGTTTTTCGGAAACTCTGTGGTTAGAATTGCTGCAAACAGCCCTAGCAAAACTGTTACTGGAAGCGACAGTGCTGTCATGAGCAGTGTTCCGGCAATAGAGGGTGCAATGCCCCCAAGCTCTCTTGAGAGCGGTGTTGGTGGTAAGCCTGTGAAGAAGCCTAGCCCAGCCTCGGCAATAACTGTAAGCCCATTTACGAAAACTGTTGCTATGAGGTGTAGGACTGGTGCTATTGCTAAGAGGGAGAGTGCAATTACTGAGCCTGTGAAGAGCTTTTCCCTTAGCCTTCTCCAGCTATACAACTATCCTCGACCTCCACCTAACTATAGTTGTTGAACCATAGAAGCTGAGCGCAATTGCTGTTACAACTACAACTAGTATAGAGGAGTAGAGAACAGTCTCAGCGTATTGATACAAGTAGGCGTTGGCAAACTGAGAGGCTATCAACGCCGATACTGTGTAGCCAGGGGCAAACAAGCAACTGCTTAAGTACATAGAGTTGCCAACAGTTGCAACAGCAATTGTGGTCTCACCAAGAGCCCTCGCAAACCCCAGGATTAGCGCAGCTATTATTGCGGGTCTTGCTAGCGATATCATAACCCTTACAGTCTCATACTTCGTTGCACCAATACCGTAGCACGCCTCTCTATACATCATGGGAATGCTCTGGTAGGCCTCAAGGATAAGAGCAGTGACGTAGGGCACTATAGATATACCTATGGCGATCCCTGCTGCAAAAATAGAGAACCCTGTTATTGGTCTACAGGAGAAGAGTGGTATGAACGGTAGGGCTCTGTGAAGAGGCTCCATAGCTAGCTGCTTTAAGAATGGTACAAGGTATTGTGAAGCCCACACAGCGTATATAATTGTTGGCATACCCCCCATGAGCTCCACCACGGAGGACACAACACTTTTTGCAAAACCCCGCAGGTACTCAGCTATCATAATTGATAGTGGGAGGGAGAGAACAAGAGCTGTGAGCACAGCTAGAGCAGAAGTTGCTAGTGAGCCTATTATTGGGGCGAGGAGACCGTACACCTCTTTTTCAGGATTCCAAACGCTTGAGGTAATTAGCTGAAATCCAAAGTGCTGAAAAGAGTCTAGGGAGCGCAGGACTATAGTTGTAACTGATAGTATGAGTATTGCTAGAAGCGACACAGAGAGGGGTAGTAGGGATAGAAAAAACAGTTTATCTCTTTTAGAGGGCTTCACCACGCTCACCACTGCACAGACTAGTGCAAGCTACTGGGACACTATTTCATTAGCGGCTTTAATTAAAAGCTCTTTTACGCTTTGGGGAGGCGCAACATAGCCTTCGACAATGTGGTTATAGCCCTCCTCAGCAACCCACTTCAAGAACAGTTTAAGCGCCTCTACCTTCTTTGGGTTGTCATAACTCCTCCAGAGTATGATGTGCGTTGGCCCTAGTATTGGATAGCTCTTTTCACCAGCTACATAGATAACGCTATCTACTATTCCACTGAAGTCGTCAAGTGGGGATGTGGGTATCTTCGCGTTTTTCAAAGCCTCTTCAAGGGTTTCCCTCATTGGTAGCACAAAGTTTCCTGCCGCATTCTTTATAGCGGCTATGCTAAGGTTGTTTTTAATGGCATAGCTCCACTCAACATAGCCTATGCTGTACGGAATTTGCATAACGTTTTGCGTAACACCTTCGTTCCCCTTTCCACCAACACCTCTTCCAGTAGCCTCAACAGGCCAGCTGATACTCTTCCCAACCAGGTCCTTGGTCCACACCCCACCAGAGGCTTTGTAGAGAAATGTTGTGAAGAGCTCTGTTGTCCCACTAGAGTCAGACCTATACACAGCCACAATCTCCTTGTTGGGTAGTAGGTGTGCTATGTCGGGGTTCAAGCCCTTTACATACTCATCGTTCCAGTACCTAATCTCACCCTTATAGATCTTAGCTATCGCAATAGCGTCAAGCCTTAGCGCAGTGCTCTTCGGTAGCTCAGGGATGTTGTAGACTAACACAACTGGGCCGAAGAGCCATGGAACTTGAAGCACAGAGCCATTATACTTTAGCCATGTATCTCTAGATAGGGGTGGGTCGCTGCAACCAAAGTCAACAACCTTTTGAAAGAACATCGACTGCCCAGCTCCACTTCCAACTGATTGATAGTTTATCTGAATTCCATACCTCTCCTGAAATCTCTTTGCCCATTCAGAGATCTGTGGGTAGACGAATGTTGCACCTGCGCCTTGCAGAACCACGCCCTGTAATTGAGTGTTAGTGCTCGCGGTGATAGTGGGAGTAGGTGTTGATGTTGCTGACGGCAAGGGCTCTCTACTCCCCCCGTAGATCTGAAGTATGCTGTAAGTAGCTATAATTACTACGGTAACTGCGATCAGCATTACTATGATAGCGCTTCTACGCATGTACATCACCTGAGTTTACCAAACTCAGCTCTAGTTTATATAACTCTTTCCAATACATATTTATAGAAGCTTATAGTTTACTTGAATTTTAGTGTATAACAAAATTGCACCTATATATACTCAGTATTGAGTAAGGCTTCTCTCTATATAGCTTAATACGTATGCGAGTTGTTCACCCTCTAACCTCTCTAGCCAATCGATAGAGCTTCCGTGGTATACCGGCTTCTCCCCAAAGACTATGCCGAGAACCTCTGTCGCTAGCTCTTCAACTGCTTTTGCTGTTGCGTCTACCTCTACCACCATATCCTCCCCCAGCTCCTCAATAGCGTTAGCTGTGCAAACCCCTAGGAGCTCCGCCTCAACGTTCTCCGCAACCTTTCTGCGGTCCCAGCCCCTCTCCTCTAGTATGTGTATGAGATCTGCCGGGCTTCTCCTAAGCACAACTACGAGCTCTAGCACATCCCTAGGCACTATCTCCACAAAGTGGCTGACTATGATTAGAGGTCCCTGGGCCTTGGCCAGCTCCTCTACAGCTCTGCTAAGCCTATGCTCATCAACTATGTAGCTCTTCCTCTCACGGTCGTAGGCTATGATGTAGTTGCCTCTCACTGCAAACTCGCTTAACTCTATTGCCACTAAGCCGAGCTCTCTAGAGAGCCTAGTAGCCAAAGCGCTTTTCCCGACACCAGGCACACCCGATATGCCTATGGACCTCATTCCAACCCCTCAAAGCACTCTCTGCGCTCTTTCATGCTGTAGAAACTCTCTACGGCTATAAAATGCGCTTTTGCTCTTCGCTGCAACACGTTCTCTACAGAGCTTGTGGGCCCCGAGGGCATTTCCACTGGGCATCACTACGACTGTGCTAATAAGGACTCAGGCTCATAAAACCATCTTGGCGACTGTTAATTCTAATAACATTGGCGCACTAGCAATACATTAGCTCTGCCTCTTTTATACTATTGGCAATAGTATAAGTGGTTTCGGGAAAACCCATGGTCTCCTTACCAGATTTTGAGAAGAGATGGGCTGGAGGCCCAACTGTTGGTGAGAAGTTCAAGGACTTATTCAAGAGGAGGGAGCCTATAAAGCAGAAGCTTGTGATGGCTAGCTACAAAGTAAGGTCTATGGTTAGCAGGCTAGAGGTCTTCATAGAGAGGCTTAGGGAGAGGGATAGAACACTCTTTGAGAGAGTTGTAGATGCTCTTACACAGGGTGACGAGATTAGAGCCGCTATGTACGCTAATGAGATTGCTGAGATTAGGAAGATGGTCAAGCAGCTCACCATAACTCAGGTAGCACTAGAGCAAGTTACGCTAAGGCTTGACACTGTTATAACAATGGGCGACGTTATGGCTGGGCTCATACCCGTTGTTGGGGTTATAAAGGAGCTTAAGGGCGTGGTTAAGGGTATAATGCCTGAGATGTCTCTAGAGCTCTCAGAGATAGAAGAGGGCCTAAGGGATGTTGTGATATCAGCTGGAGAAGCCCTTGGCATGCCGACTGGAGACATCTACACAACTCCAGAGGCTAGGAAGATACTAGAGGAGGCTAAGGTAGTAGCTGAGCAGAGAATGAAGGAGAAGTTCCCAGAGCTACCCTCACTCGTCGCATCAGCAGCTCAAAAGGCTTCAGCACCAGCAACAGGCACAGCATAGCACATCTCAACAGCTTTTTCTACAAAGCTTTTTAGCATTAAACTTTTTTACTCAAAGCAGAAGCTCTTCTTTTACAACACCTAGACGAGCTAGGTGGTCTCAGCAATGAGTGCAGCGGGGAAGCTCATAGGCGTTGTAAAGGGCTATAGGAGGAGCAGAGCGAGGCAGTATAACAATCAGGTGTTGCTATACATACTTGCAGATCAAAAGGTTTTGGGGAGCCTTGTTGGCGCAAAGGTTGTTGCAAGAGACATTCACGGCAATGTCTATAGGGGCAGGGTGCTGAAAGTCCACAGCTTTAGAAACTGTGTTGTTGTAGCAAGGTTTAAGCCAAACGTACCTGGTCAGCTCATAGGGGCTCGAGTAGAGGTCATGGTTAGCTAGAAGAGGGGTAGCGCACTTTAGGCAGAGTGCTCTGCTCACACCACCACAATTCCCGCAGCTAAAGTGCTCCATCAGCTTAACTCTGACTAATCATCTACTCATTTTTGCCGGGTTCTCATCACCACACAGTTTTAGAAAAGTGTATCTGGTTATAAATGTGTTTAGAAGTAGAGCTCTTCCTTGGGGTGCTTGCAGTGGAGTTTGCAGTCATTGCCCAAACCCTGGAGATGCTAGAGAAGACTACCAGCAAGATTCAGCAAGCCGCTACCCTGGCTATGCTCTTTAAGAAGACCCCTCCTAGCGTTATTGACAAGGTGGTGTACCTAATTCTAGGGACCCTGTGGCCCGATTGGAAGGGCATGCCTGAGCTTGGCATAGCCGAGAAAGGTATTCAGAAGTGCATAGCGTTAGCAACGAACACTACAGAGGCTGAGGTCGAGAAGCTATACAAGTCCCTCGGTGACTATGGCGCTACTGTTGAGAGGCTTAAGATGGGTAAGCAGGGGAGGGCGACAGGGTTAACAGCCTTTATAAAGAGTGCCAAAGGCGAGCAGGGGAGGAGGCTCAGCGTTGATGCAGTGTTCAACGCGCTTGTCAAGATAGCTATGCTCCAGGGTGAGGGGAGCAGGGACATGAAGCTAAGGCTCCTCACAGCTCTGCTAATGGATGCAGAGCCCAAGGAGGCAAAGTACATTGTGAGGTTTGTAGAGGGTAGGCTAAGGCTTGGGGTGGGGGAGGCTACGGTTATGGATGGGCTCGCATCAGCATTTGGAGTCCCAAGGGACCTCATTGAGAGGGCTTATAACGTTTACCCAGACCTGGGGGCCATAGCGAAGCTCATAGCTGAGAGGGGCGGCTCTGCCATTAAGGAGGTGAAGCCAACTCCAGGCATACCCCTGAGGCCAATGCTTGCAGAGAGGGCCAGCGACCCTGTTGAGATTCTAAACAAGGCTGGGGTGCCGGCTTTAGCAGAGTTTAAGTACGATGGCGAGAGGGGGCAGATACACAAGAGTGGGGATAGGGTGTGGGTATTCTCTAGGAGACTAGAGGATATAACCTATCAGTACCCAGACGTAGTCGAAATGGTTTTAAAGCATGTTAAAGCTGGTGAGGCCATTATCGAGGGGGAGATAGTGGCTGTGGACCCAGAGACAGGGGAGTTCAAGCCATTCCAAGAGCTCATGCATAGAAAGAGGAAGAAGGACATCCACGAAGCTGTAAAGGAGTACCCAGTGGTTGTGAGGCTTTTTGACTGTCTCTATGTGGATGGCGTTGACCTCACTAAAAAGCTCTTGCCTGAGAGGAGGGAGTGGCTTAAGAAGATTGTTGAGGAGAGCGAGGAGTTTAAGATAGCTGAGCACGCCCTTGTGAAGGACGCTAAGGAGCTGGAGCAGTTCTTCCTCAAGGCAATTGAAAGCGGCTGTGAAGGTCTCGTCGTTAAGTCCCTTGGGGTGGACTCTGTGTACCAAGCTGGTGTAAGGGGGTGGCTGTGGATAAAGTACAAGAGGGATTACAAGAGTGAGCTCACAGACGCAGTGGATCTTGTCGTTGTTGGTGCATTCCATGGGAGGGGCAAGAGGGCTGGGACATACGGGGCGCTGTTACTAGCAGCCTACGACCCGGATACAGATAGGTTTGAAACAGTATGCAAAGTCGGGACGGGGTTTACAGATGAGGAGCTAGCTCAGCTGCCAAAGAAGCTAGAGCCCTATAGGTTACCACACAAGCACCAGAGAGTGGATAGCGAGATAGAAGCTGATGTGTGGTTTGCACCAGCGCTAGTAATGGAGGTCACAGGCGCAGAAATAACCCTCTCACCAGTTCACACATGTTGCTGGGGCTGGGCGAAGCCAGAGACAGGAATATCTATAAGGTTCCCCAGGTTCATGAGATGGAGAGATGACAAGTCACCAACAGAGGCGACAACAACGAAAGAGCTCTTCGAAATGTACCTCAGAAAACTCAAGAAGATAGAGAAGGCTGAGCCCAAGGCTGAAGAGGCGTAGGCAAACCAGGTAGAGCTCTCTAGCTGTTCACAAAGGTACAGCAGTAGTAGTGTTAGTAGCACTTCTGCCTGCGGTAAGTGGTGAGAGGGCCTGCGCATATCAATGTTTAAAGCATTTATTTCCCTCAATGCAAGTTCTCTCTCGGTGTCTCTATGAGTGAGGGCTTACCTGGTTACAGTGGTGTTGCAAGGGATTTGCTTGAGAAGCTAGGTGCTAGGGTTGGGTGTAGGCTCAGGCTGATTACCACAGGTAATGTTGTGCTGGAGGGGCTCTTAATGCCTCGCCACGAGTTTAGTGCTGAGGACATTATTGTGATTAAGCTTGATAATGGCTACAACATTGGCGTATCCATACATAGAGTTGCAAGTGCTGAGCTTGTTGAGTGTGCTAAGAGAGGTGAGGCCAGCTCTGAGGAGACCAGCGGCTCTGGAAGGCCCTTAGTTAGGATACTTGGCTGCGGGGGTACCATAGCTAGTAGAGTTGAGTATGAGACAGGGGCTGTCAAGCCCGCTATGAGCCCAGCTGACCTAATGGAGATAATACCTGAGCTAAGGGGGCTTGCAAGCTATGATGTGGAGGTACTGTTCAACATACTGAGTGAGGACATGACCCCACAGCACTGGAGGGTCATTGCAGAGAGAGTCTACAAGTCCATGCTGAGCGGCGCTGACGGCATTGTGATTACCCACGGGACGGACACCATGAGCTACACAGCCGCAGCCCTGGCCTTCGCACTGCAAAACCTGCCAATGCCAATAGTCCTCGTGGGTGCGCAGAGAAGTAGCGATAGGCCATCTACAGATGCGGCGACAAACCTCGTAGGAGCTGTGGTAACGGCTCTTAAAGCGCCCTTTGGAGAAGTTGTAGTAGCTATGCATTCAACACCATCAGACCTCGAGGTCTTGGTGCACAGAGGGGTGAAGGTGAGGAAGATGCATAGTAGCAGGAGGGACGCTTTTCAAAGCATAAACGACTTACCGCTAGCCAAGGTGGACCCAGCTAAAATGGAGCTTGTGGTAGTAAACAACAGGGTTATTCCAAGGTCTAAGGGTGCTGAAGAGGTTAAGGCCTCTATAGGCTTTGACGATAGGGTTGCGCTTGTAAAGGCTTACCCAGGGTTCCAGAGCGAGATAATAGACCTCCTTGTTGATAGGAAGTTCCACGGGATAGTCATAGAGGGTACTGGGCTGGGGCACATAGGGAGCTATGCAATAGAGTCCATAAGGAGGGCTGTGGAGGAGGGCGTGGCAGTTGTTATGACTACGCAAACACTCTTCGGAAGGGTGAACATGAATGTGTATACAACAGGGAGGAAGTTGCTCACAGTAGGTGTGGTGCCAGGGGAGGACATGCTACCAGAGGTGGCCTACATAAAGCTGAGCTGGGTCTTGGCGCAGACAAGGGACTTGAAGGAGGTGAGGAGAATGATGCTCACAAACTATGTTAATGAGATAAACCCTGTGCACATACCACAACTCTACCCCCTGTGGCTTCACTAGGCCATTGTCCCGAGCCTCACCTCACATAAGCTTATATTAGGTGCATGTGTACATAAGCTAGAGGTGCTATTTTGAAGAGAACAACGCTGGCGATAATAGCTATTGCTGTTATTGTCATAGCTGCAGGAGGTGTAGCAACGCTTTTAGTGTTGCCTAAGCTACTCACACCCCCTTCTCCCCAGTGCCCAGGTAAGGATAGCGCTCTTTTCATAGTGTACTACAGCGTGCCCCCTAACGAAGATTTGTTTAGCGGTATGGCCAGCTGGCTGAGCAACGTAATTGCTTCTAATAGTAGCAAAGCTATAAACGTGACCCTCTCAGTGTGCTCTGTAAGCTATGCTAATCTAGGTAAAGACCTTAAGGCGGCCGTGGGCAACAGGACCTTCTTCCCAGTCATAGGAATTTACACTACAAGTGACTTGACAAAGGCTAAGGTAATGCAGATACTCTTTGACAAGCACGGTGACTACTATGTGCTGAAAGAGGACTGGATTCCAATTCTCTATGTGTACTACATGACGTATGTAGAGTACCATGCGCAAAGACCAGTACTCAAACTACCTAATGTTAGTGGTGTTGCAGAAACCTTTAGGGCACCAAAGCTTTTGCTAAACGAGACGCCTGTCATAGGCTCTCCTAGTGCTAAGTACTACCTAGTGATATACGAAGATGTCTACTGTCCATACTGCGCAAAGTTCTACGCAGATTCCCTGCCAACAATAGAGGAGCTTGTTAAAAACAACACCTTCGCCATAGTGCTAAAGAACTTTATTGTGCATGGAGAGGCCATCCCCCTGCACAGAAATATCACAGCTATGTACCTTGCAACTCAGAACTCTGCAGCTGTGCTAGAGGTTATGAAGGCTATATACGGGCTTGTAGGGGGGAACATCTACCCATCTGCTGACCAAGTTGCAAACATTGTAAGGAGCGTGTCAGGCTATACTGACTTCAACACTACTGTAGATGCTGTAGACAAGGTGATTGCAGAGGATACTGAAGAGGGGTGGAGCTACGGTGTTTATGGCACGCCAGGGCTCCTCATCTGGAGTAGGGAGCATGGCAGGGGGGTGGTTATAGTCGGCTACGCTACTGCAGAGAACCTCTTAAAAATAGCGAGAACATACCTTAGCTAAACCACGTAGCCCCTATGTCAGGTCACCACAGCTACATGTAAGCTCGTGTATAGCTCTGTGCAGCTCCTCTAATCCAAGCATGTTTTTTGCTGATACCCTTGGAACCCTAGTCGCCTTTGCGTAGAGCCATATGGCGTCCATGATCTTTGCGAGCATCTCTCCATAGGTACCGCCACCCCTAAGCCTCTCGACAACCTCTTCAACATCGCTAACAACATCCCCTACAATGCTAAGATCCTTAACAAGGTCAATCTTGTTTATAACCGGCACTACGTCTACGCCTAGTCGAGCTTGAATGGCTACAGACATTATTGCTACAAAGGCGTAGTCCTCATAGCGCTTAACAACCTCTCCATCAATTACAAAGACAGCTACAAACTCCCTACTGTACCTGCCCAAGCCCTGGCTAAGCCTGTACGCCACATCCCTAAATATGAAAACCTCCATCTGCCCAGGGGTGTCAATGAGGATGAAGTCAGCATCAGCACTGCCAATAGCCCTTGAAACAAGCTCAATACTCTCACTCAGCATCTCCATGGACCTGACGAGAGCCCCATTGGGGCCTAGGCCCAGCTCCTTTGCAATTCTATGGGCATCTATATACACCCTTATATCGAAATCAGGGTGGTAAGGTATGTACTCAGTAGCAGTATCGAGGTTAACTCTGTACACCCTCAGCCCAAATTCTTCAGAAAGCCACTTGGAGTAGGCGTGTACAAGTGATGACTTACCTGAGCCAGCGGGGCCTAAGAACATCACTATGGTTTTCCCCAAGAGCGCTCACCCCTAGCTACCACACAAGTATTTCTGCTACAAGGTGTTTAAGCTCTTGCTATGCGACTCACTTAAATGGTGTTAGCTTGGGTACCCAAGTAGAAGGACTATTGCTGAGGCTAGGGCTGAAGAGAGTACCGATAGTGTGTATAGCACTATTACAAGCTCTTTTTCACTAAAACCAGTGTTTGAGGACCTTGTGACAAGCCTCACCAGGGTTATGGGCGCTAGGGGGTCTCTTGATGCGTGTATACAGCCTTTTTCATCCACGTATGTTGGCCTCTTAACGCTCTCCTTTTGTAGAAACCCTTTTACAGAGGCTAAGTAGTAGAAGCCGTTTACGTACATAGGGGCTGAGGCGAGGACGTAGTAAAACTCTAGCCTGTTTAGGGCAAGCATTAGTGGTACTGTGGCACCTATCACAAAAGCCCCTGTATTCCCATTGAATATCCTCGCAGGGTATGCGTTGAAGGGGGTGTACGCTAAGAGAGCGGCAGTGAATGTGAGGAGTAGTAGAGTGCTCTCCTCACCTATGCCACTACCTGTTAAGATCTTGACCACTAATGCGAAGGCGTGTAGAGAGAGGGTGAACACGGGGAGAACCCCATTGTGAGTGTCAATCATGTTAGCACCATTTTGGTACACTGTGAAGGCTGCTAAAAGGAGTAGTGGGTATAGCCTAGAGATCCTCACAAAGCCTGCAAAGGGTATCCAAGGCCTTGGGGTGTACACTTGTAGAAGAAGAGTTGGGAGAGCTGGCAAAACCCCCAGCAGTATTTTCCACCTTGACTTCAAGTCTACTAGGTCGTCTGTAAGGCCTGTGCAAAATGCTATTGCTAGTGATAGTAACACAGCTTCGCCAACCTCAGCCCTTACACAGCCTGTTAGGAGGGCTAGTAGTGTGCCTGTTACAAGGCCAGAGAATACGGCGAACCCCCCGTTGCAAGGGACCCTGGGCTTAGTTACCTTGTGCACATCTACGCATAAAACACTGAGCCTCTTCTCAAGGCGTATGGACAGCAGAGCTGAGGCGATGGTCACACTAATTGTTACTAGCACTACTACTAGCCACAGCAACCTCCACAACACCAGCCTTACCAAGCTTTGCGCACGTAAAAAAGTGTTTTTGGCTCTAAGGCTGTGGATATAGAATGAGCCTCTGCGTAGATGTTTCAACTCTTCCACGTTTAAGCTCATAGAGTGTAGCGCTGATTTCCCCTGTGCTCTGGATCTCTAGCTCTATGAATGAGGGTGTGAGGGAGCCACCTCCACCACCCCAAACTCCTGTTACAGAGCCTGGATTGACGTGGAGGACCCCTGAGTGAGCAGTTATGAAGGGGGTGTGCGTGTGCCCTGAGATGAGTATTGAAACGTCCATACTCTTTGCAAGTATTGTTAAAGCCTGCACATTTCCCCTGGGCCTCACCTGATCACCGTGGACAACCCCCACTCTAAAGCCCAGTACTTCAAAAACCTCTTGCTCTGGCAAGTTGAGGTAGTCCATGTTGCCCTGCACAGCGTAGACTTTCTTACTCAGGCTCTTAACGAAGTCTAGGACCTCTGGATCCACTAAGTCCCCTGCGTGTATAGCAATATCATATGCTCTGCTTTGAAATATGTCAGTGAATTCCACTGGAAACCACTCAGCCCTCTCCCTAATGTGGCTGTCTGATAGTACTAGCACAAGCCTCTTGAAGGCCATGGGGCAGCTCACCGTACAGAATTTCAGCAGGTGTTTTCAAGCCATAAAAGCTTTTATAACTCTACAGATATATCTGTAGAAATATCTGGTGATACTCCGGTGGCCTGGGCTTTGCGCAGAGAGTTTGAGTTGAACACAGCTCTAAGCATACTCTATGTGCTGTCTAAGGGGCCTGCCCACGGCTATGAGATTATGAAGAGGGTTAGGGAGGAGTTCTGCTTCCCCAAGAGCCCTGGTGTGCTCTACCCAACCTTAAGGAAGATGCTAAGCCTTGGCTATGTCGAGGTTGTTGAGGAGGTTGTGAGGGGTGGTAGGCATCTGAAGGTGTATAGAATAACTGAGGCTGGTTCCAAGGCCTTGTCTGAGCACATGGATAGAGTTGAGTGGTTGAAGAGGGTTGCAAAAGGGTTTAAGATATTTGACGAGGTTGGTGGCAGTAGGCTTAGGGAAGCGATATTCAGAGTGGTAGAGGTTTTGCCAAGCGCTAGGAGAGAGGATGTTGAGGAGCTTAGAAATGCTGTTAGCAACTTTGTGGGGTTTCTCGAGGGTTTTATAAAAAGGGTCTTGTCAAGTGGTGAGTAGGAGTGGAGCACGACATTGTTGTTGAAAACCTTGTGAAGAGGTTTGGCCCTGTAGAGGCTGTGAGGGGCGTGAGCTTTACTGTAGCAAGAGGAGAGATATTTGGGTTTCTGGGGCCTAACGGAGCTGGCAAAACTACGACAATACACATACTAGCTACACTACTTAAGCCGACAGCTGGTAGGGCTACTGTAGCTGGTCATGATGTTGTTAAGGAGCCTGACAAGGTGAGGAGGAACATAGGCATAGTGTTTCAAGACCCATCCCTAGACCTGGACTTGTCAGGCTACGAGAATCTGTACATCCATGGGAGGCTCTACGGCCTTGACGGGCAGAGGCTTAGGGAGAGGCTAGAGGAGGTGCTAAAGTTTGTAGAACTCTGGGAGTTCAGAGATAGGGAAGTGAGGATGTATTCTGGTGGCATGAGGAGGAGGCTGGAAATAGCGAGAGCAATGCTTCACACACCAAGAATACTGTTCCTAGATGAGCCAACCCTAGGCCTAGACCCGCAGACAAGGGTGCACATATGGGATTACATAAGGGAGCTGAGGAAGAGCTATGGGACAACAATATTCCTCACAACGCACTACATGGATGAGGCTGAGATGCTCTGCGACAGAATCGCTATAATAGACCACGGCAAGATAATCGCTATGGGCACAGCAGAAGAGCTTAAATCAATGCTGAGCTCTGACATTGTCTACGTGAAGCTGGGGCAGGTAGGCGAGGATGTATGCTCAAAGATATTCGTAGAGAGTGTTAAGAGCTGTAGGGTGGTGGAGGGCAACACACTAGCTCTCCAAGTCAAGAAGGCCTCTGAAGCCATACCCACGATACTTCAGCTCTTAGACAGGCTTGAGGTAAGGGTTCTGGAGGTGAGCTACAGAAGGCCTTCGCTAAACGATGTATTCATACACCTCACTGGAAGGGGGCTGAGAGACTCTGAAGCAAGCCCTGTGGAAACAATGAGGATAATGCGTAGAGCGAGAGTGAGGTGATGGAGTTTGATAGAGTATGTGTACATAATGACCTATAGACAGGTAAAGAGGTTCCTAAGGGCTAAGTCAAGAATAGCAGGTATACTCATAAACAACATACTGTGGCTCTTATTCTTTGGCTTAGGCTGGGCATACACATTGAGAGGGCCGCAGTTTCAAGTGCTCTTCAAGGGCTTGGACTACATGGCCTTTCTACTACCAGCAACCTTTGCAACTTCAATATTTCAAGCAAGCTTCATGGGCGGAATATCCGTTATCTGGGACAAGCAGTTTGGCTTTCTAAAGGAGGTGCTAGTAGCGCCTGCACCAAGACACCTCACAATACTTGGCAGAGCCTTGGGGGACTCAATAGTGTCTGTAGCCAACGGGCTCATAATGCTCTCATTAGGCTTTGTGCTCACCACAAGGCTTAACCCAGCTGGGCTCCCCCTAGCAATAGCCATTGGGCTCGTCATGGCGCTTGGCTTCACCTCCATGGGCATATCGATAGCCTCTGTCATGAGGAGCCCTGAGGGGTTTCAGCTAATTATAGGCACAGTGACCATGCCCATGACCCTGCTGAGCGGAGCCATGTTCCCAATAAACATGGCTCCTCAGTGGATGCAAGTGCTAGCCCTGGTATTGCCACTGACCTACGCTGTTGACCTTTGCCGCTACTATTTGACAGGGGTGTCCCTACTCAACTCTATGTACTCGTGGCTCTCTTGCGAAGTAGAGCTGTTGCTACTAGTAGCCACGTCGCTTGTAATGATGGTGATAGCTATGAAGATGTTTGAAAAGACGACCATTGATTAGACGCAGACCTTCTCTACTCTACCCTTAGGCTCTCTACATACTCTCTTACCCCAGAGGTTATCATCTCTATAGCGAATGAAGCTATTATTATTGACATGAATCTGCCGAGCCCGTGAATAAAGGTCTCGCCAGCTATCTTAACTAACCCCCTAGCTGTCCTGAGGATTAGGTATGTAAAGGCAAAGGCTATGTAAGCAGCTATCAATGTGTTGAGTATTCCATAGAGCCTAGCAGAGGTTATGAGTAACGTCATCGTCCCAGGGCCTACAATTAGTGGTGTGGCTATTGGCACTATTATGTAGGTGCCAACCTCTATCTTTGCAGGCTTGTGCCCTGTTATCAGTGTGTCTATGGCTGTGGCCATTAGTATTGCTCCCGCAGCCATCTTAAATGAGGCTAGGCTTATTCCAAAGAGTGTGAGTATGTAGCCTCCAGCTATAGTAGAGACGTTGAGCAGAATGAATATTGCTAGCGCAGCTCTATCAACAAGCTTCTTGCTCTCAGCTTCTGGAATAGGTGAGATCACGTCGAGAAGGGTTGGCACAGCTGCTAGGGGGTCCATTATGGCGAATATCTGTAGTGCTAGCAACCCCACTACGTCAGGGTCTACCATTTGCATGCACAACCATCCCTACGCACTTAGCACAGTAGTTCTGCACTTTGCTAAGCTTAGGTCAAGGCGAATGCCAATTAAAAGCTGTTGTGAGTTTCTGAGAGCTTTCTAAGCACATTATGAAAGCCTTCAAAATTCAAAAAGCTGTGCACTGCTATGTAGCAGAACAGCTACAGCTTTAGCTTGGCGCTGGGGGAGCTGGTTTTTCCATGGTTAGGAAAACTCACATACCGCTGTACGTCCTGGCCTCTCTGAGCATAGGCGTTGCATCTATTCTTGTGAGAGTCTCCCAAGCGTCGCCCGCTGCTTGCGCATTTTGGAGGCTCTTCATAGCCTCCCTCCTGCTACTAGCAGTGAGTGGCACTAGTCATGCACACGCGCTGTGCTCAAGGAAGTTGCTATACCCTCTCGTAGCTGGGCTCGCTCTTTCAGCACACTTTGTTCTCTGGATGGACTCGTTGTTTAGGGTCTCTGTAGCTGTGAGTACAACAATTGTGGTGCTATACCCTGTGCACTTAGCGCTAGTAGAGGTGTTTAGAGGCGAGAAAGTGGGTCTGGGAGTAGCTGTGGGTATAGCAATGGCGTTTACAGCTGTTGTACTCCTCTTCAGCAACTCACTAGCTGTGAGCTCCCTTGCAGGGGTTCTTGGCGCAGCAGAGGCATTTGTTGCTTCACTTGCGGCAGCCATGTACTTCTACACAGGTAGGCTTTCTAGAAAACGCCTGTCAACAGCAGAGTACTCCTCGGCAACGTACCTCATAGCCTCTCTCACGACCCTTGCCTACAGCTCAGCTGCAGGAGATAACGTTTTTAGCTACCTCCAAAACTCCTGGCCCTGGCTCTTAGCACTAGCGCTAGTCCCTATGGTTGGCGGGCACACGGTTATGAACTATCTCCTCAAGTTCTACAAAAGCTCTACTGTGACATCCATAGCGCTGGCAGAGCCCGCGGTGGCAAGCATTCTCGCAGCAGTAATTCTGAGAGAGAGAATTGGGTTTATAGAAGTGGCAGCCCTAGCCATGGCCATTGCAGGGGTGGCGCTGGTAATCAAATCATCGGAAGGCTAGCCCCCGTGCGAAGAAGACTCTTAAGATAAAATACCTCACGCACTTATCTCAAAGCTTTGTGGTGCTAAAGCCGTGACCGTGGTATGTGTAGGTAGCTTAAACCCAACTAAGCTAGAGGGTGTTAAAAGAGCGTTTAGAGTCTTCTTCCCATCTGCTGAGGTCAGGGGCTGCGCTATTGAAACAGGCCTACCACCACAGCCAGTGGGGCTTGAGGTTGTAATGAGTGGTGCTAGGGTTAGAGGGGAGAAGGCTTTGCAGTGCTACAAAGAGTGCGAATTTGGGGTTGGGGTGGAGGCGGGCTTCATAAGCATTCGTGAAGACTACTACGATGTTCAGGTAGCCTACATAATCAGCAGAGAAGGGGCGGCTTCCTATGGATTTTCACCGGCCTTCCCCCTGCCTAGGAGAATTGTCCAGCAAATCCTAGCGGGCACCTATAGAGAACTTGAAGAGGCTGTGGATCACTACTACGGAACAGAGAGGATAGGTGAGAAGGGGGGCTTCATAAAGCTCCTCACTAAAGGTGCTGTAACTAGAGAGGACCTGGTCTTTGCAGCTGTAGCTATGGCCCTCGTGCCATTCATCAACAAAGAGCTCTACCACTAGCCCAGGGAGCTCAGCTCCTGAAGAGCCTTGCAGGCGCTGCTTTAGCAGTGCAGCCATTTAATCGCTATCAACAGCCATCAGAATGGTTTTCAAGTCGTCTTTAGTGCAGATAGACACGCTAGCACCACGCTTACCTACTGTTACAAACCCTCTTCTCTTGAGCCATCTGATGTAAGTGTGGACACAATCCCCTCTACACCAACCCAGCTCCCTCAAGAAGCCCTCTAGCTCACTTATAGAGCTACACCTATTTTCAAGGAGCCTCTTTTCAAGTAGGTACATCAGGATAGCCCTAGCTAACCTCACGGCCCCCCATATAACTGTAGCTACTTAAATGTGGTATTGCGCTAAACAGCTTTGTAGCTCAAGGACTCAGCAGGGGTGCTTGCTGAGGCTACTAGTCTATTCTATACCATTGCTCAACTTGTTTTAGGTTGCTTAACTGGGGGGCGCTTTGATCACGGTGTAACTCTAATTATGTGTGTTAATGCAGAAAACTTTATATAAGAGCTCTTCAGGGGTATAGCTAGAGGTGTGTGGTTGTGGAGCTAAGGTTTTCGACAGGCATATGGATTTTTGGACCAGGTGTAGAGAGGTTCGCGTCCACAGGCTATAAACAGGCTAAGGGAATTGTGGAGCTCATTTCAGATGCGTCTAAAGTGCCTGGGCTCTCTGGCCTAGAGTTCCACTACCCCACAGAGGTTAGTGAAGAGAATGTGAAGGCTGTGAAGGACGCTCTATCTGTGGCCAACCTCAAGGCAGTCGCCATAGCCCCTGTGCTTTCTCAAGAGGCTCAGTGGGCTCTTGGGGCTCTTTCAGCGCTAAACGAGGCTACTAGAAGAAGAGCTGTAGAGAGGTGTAAGAAGGCCACGGACATAGCTAGGGAGCTAGGGGCTGAGATCCTCATTATATGGCCTGGTAGAGAGGGCTTTGACTTCCCCTTTACAACAAACTATGTAAAGCTGTGGAGTAACTACGTGGACTCTATTAGGGAGGTGGCTGAGTATGCTCACGATCTGAAGGTCGCTATAGAGTACAAAATGGAGGACCCCTCAAGCTACCTACTCCACGGTTCTGCTGGGAGGGTCTTAGCAACAATACTTGAGCTCAGACAGCATGGGGTAAAGAACATTGGGATAAACGTGGAGTTCGCTCACGCAAAACTAGCGAAGGAGTGGGTTCCGGAGACAATAGTCCTTATATCCAGGTACGATGCCCTCTACCACCTCCACCTAAACGATATATTCACAGAGGTGGACCTAGACCTCTTCCCAGCAAGTGTAAACCTACTTGAGTACCTAGAGCTCCTCTACTGGTTAAATAAAGTGGGGTACAGTGGTTGGCTAGGCCTAGACCTCTTCCCAAGGTACCTCGATGCTGCTGAGATGCTCAAGCAAAGCATAGAAAACATAAAAGCCCTTTACTCAAAACTGGAGAGAGTCGGCTGGAGCAAGATAGAAGGGGTAATCGAGAAGAACTCGCCGGTAGAGGTACAGAAGCTCTTGAGAGAGCTAATTCTCTAAAACACTAGGGCAACATTTTACTTTTTTAACCACCCCCTCTACTCTCCTACGCAGCTCTGGCGCTCCTTGAGAGCCCTAGCCCATCTACACATCATTTATTTGCAGAAGCTTATCTATTATCTCACTTAGGTTGCTTCCGCTCTTCTCCAACACCTCTCTAAGCTCCCTACTCTTCTCTATAACTACCCTTAGTTTAGATATTTGCATAAGGTCCTTTCTTCTCACTAGCGCTACATTCACATATGCGTAGTCGTTGCAGCACTCCTTTATCGTTGGTAGCTCGTAGAGCTCAAACTCTCTCCACATCTCCCTACGAAATATTGCTACTGGTGTAGAGGAGCTAGCGGTTCTCGGTATAACCACTCCCCCTCTCTTAAAGACCCTTACGAGCAGGTTGCTAAAGATGAGCCTACTGCTCTTGCACTTAGCTATGAGTAGAGTGTAGGCCCCCTCCCCTAGCCTTAGAAGTAGCAAATCGTGCTCCTTTCTCTCAGCAACCATTGCGAATGCTAATGCGCGTTCTAAGCTGGGTAGGAGTGCTATACAGTTGCTTAGTGCAACTCCGCTAAACCTCTTCTCGACATAGAACCTAAACTTCTTGAAATCACCTGATATGAGAATAGCTAAAGCGCTGTACTTCTTCAGGAGGTTAGAGAGGTTCTCAGATTCGTCAACACTCATCATGTTCAGCTCGTGGAATCCTCATCACTACAAAGCTCTACCACTACTCCAAATGCTCTCAAAGTACTCCTCAAACTGTTTAGCAATATCCTCTGAGATTATTAGCACAGATGCCTCATGGTTGTAGTGTAGCGCTCTCTCAGTCCAATTATGACTCCCAACAGCCACAACCCTGCCATCAATGATAACGAGCTTTGCATGAGTAGTCCTAGTGGAGCTCTCATCAAGCTTTACATCTATGCCACTATTCTTGAGGAAGGCTATGGTCTGGGGGTAGCTCTTAGCAGTCTCGTCATCAACAATAACCCTCACATCAACACCCCTGCTCTGTGCATAAGCAAGCTTGTAGAGAAGCTGGTTAACAGGGTCGTCACTCTCATTAGGGTCGTACTTGACTACGTACATAACCACGTGAATGCTTGTGTTAGCCATCTCAATCCAGTGTGAGAGCACCGAAAAGTAGTCTTCATCGAGAAGAGCCTCTACCCAAGCTCCTGATGGCGCCTGCTCCACAGTTTTAATGACAGTAGTAGTCACAGTTGGTATGGGGGTTGCTGTAGAAAGCGCTACGCAGACAGGGCTAGGTGCTGGTGTGTGCTCTACGCTAGGGGTTTTGCCACTAGGCGATTTACAGCCTATGCAATACCCTACGAAGATGCCTACTGCAAGGACTACTAGTAGCAGTAAGGCTGGGGTTCTGCTCATACCCTAGGGCACCTACTTTCACTACACCTCCTCTTAGCATAATCTCTAAGAGCTCTTAGTATTTATGCTTCACTAGCGCTTTGCCTAGCTAAGGAGCTCTGCTCACAGGCACTCGCACGTCTTAGAATAAACATCGAGAAGCCTCCACAGCTAGTAGTGAAGCATAGTGAAAGCTTAATACCTGCGGAACCCCTGCACTCTCTTGGTGTAAGGCCTTGAAAGGAGTTCACATTGCTGCTATAGTAGTTATAATAGTGATAGCTTTGGCACTTATACTAGCACAGTACTACGCAATGCAGAGAGGCTATGAAACAGTGACACCTACAACACCACCTCAGCAAACCACTGCCACACAAACCACTACCACAGAAACAACTCCAGTGCCTACAGAGGCAGGTACTACAACACTAGTAATTGAAGTCACTGTGACTCAACCTCCTCAAACCCCTACAACACCTTCACCGCAAGCACCAACAACACCAACAGTGTTGCCCACGCCATCACCAACCCCCACAGCGCCCTCTGCCACAGTAACAGAGACTACATCGCCTCAAACCCCTACAACTACAATAGCTACAGAAACAACGACTACACCAGCCCCCCAACCACAGGTGGTGTTTCTAAAGCTACCAGAGGGAGAGGGGCCAAAGTTTGGCTTAGTTGAGATAGCCTTTAACATATCTGGTCTAAGCTACTCAAACCCCTTTGACACAAGCGATATTGATGTGTGGGTGCACATAGAGACGCCAAGTGGCTCTAGAGTAGCTGTACCGGCTTTCTACTTCCAGAACTACACTGTGAAAAGGTTTGGGCCAGGGGAGGAGATCATAGTCAGGGTTGGAAGACCATACTGGCTCGCTAGGTTCACACCTGTTGAGGAGGGGGTGCACAAGTTCTACGTAAAGGCGGTTGATGGCAGGGGGAGTGCTGTGGTGAGCGAGATTAGAGAGTTTGTGGTTAAGGGGGTGGCTGGCAGGGGCTTTGTCAGAGTTGACAGTGGCAAAAGGCTATTCGTATTTGACAGCGGTGAATCAATGTTTATGCTGGGGATAAATGTCGCGTGGCCACCAGATAGGAGGAGCTCTATATCATTCTATGAGCAGTGGTTTGCTAAGCTGAATAAGAGTGGGATTAAGGTTGTGAGAATAGGCCTAGTGCCCTGGGCTCTAACACTAGAGTGGAGCAAGCTCCACTACTACAGCTTAGATGACGCTGCTAGAGTAGATGAGATTGTGAAGCTTGCTGAAAAGTATGACATATACATAGTGTTTGTGTTTATGTGGCACGGAGAGCTTGCGGATAACTGGGGGGATAACCCATACAATGCAGCAAGGGGTGGCCCTCTTCAGAGCCCAGAGGAGTTCTGGAGCAATACAGTAGCCATCAGTATATTTAAGGATAAGGTGAGGTACATTATAGCTAGGTGGGGGTACTCAACACACATACTCGCATGGGAGCTGATAAACGAGGCTGACCTCACAACAAACTTCTTTAGCGCTAGAGGTGCTTTTGTGAGCTGGGTTAAGGAGATAAGCAGCTATGTAAAGTCCGTAGACCCCTACAACAGGATTGTCACTGTGAACCTCGCTGACTACAATTCTGAGCCAAGGGTGTGGAGCTTAGAGTCCATAGACATCATAAATGTGCATAGGTATGGGCCAGAGGGCTTTAAGGACATAGCCTTGGCTATCCCAAGCATAGTAGAGGGGCTTTGGAACACCTACAGAAAGCCTATTATAGTAACAGAGTTTGGCGTTGACTATCGGTGGATTGGCTACCCAGGCTTTAAAGGGACTCCCTACTGGGCGTACGACAAGAGCGGGGTTGGGCTTCATGAAGGGCTCTGGAGCTCTATCTTCAGCCTCTCCCCAGTTTCCGCTATGAGCTGGTGGTGGGATACGCAGGTAGACTCCTATAATCTGTGGTACCACTACAAAGCCCTCTACGAGTTTCTAAAGGGTGTTGACCCTGTTAGAGGAGGCCTGGGCAAGGCCAGAGCATCGCTAGTCATTACAGATGCTACCCCCTCTAGCATAGCGCTATACCCCTTAGCAGGCTGGGTGTGGGTCTCGCCAGTGAGAGAAAATAGGCTTGTTATAAGGCCTGATGGGGCTATCGAGGGGAGGGTTGATTTGCTAAGCGGGTTTATCTATGGCACGTGCCACAGCCAGCGGGCACTAAACCCAGTATTTACTGTGACGTTCATTGATAGAGGCAGAGTGGTGCTACACATAAACTCTGTTGGCAGGGGCTCTGCAAAGCTCGTGATATACGTTAATGGCACTCTGGCTACACAACTGGACTTACCTGATAAGGATGGTAAGAGTGATGGGAGTGCGAATGAGTATGACATGGATGTGGAGCTGTGGTTTGAGCCTGGCACCTACGAAATAAAGATTGATAATGAAGCTTGCGACTGGCTCACATGGGACTACATAGTGTTTGAAAATGCTGTGTATAGAGTTGCTAAAGTAGATCTCTACGCACTTGCAAACAGCACCTTCGCAATGCTCTGGGTAAGGAACAAGGACTACAACTGGTGGAACGTAGTGGTGCTGAACAAGCCTCTAGAGCCTGCTGAGGGAGTAGAGGTAGAGATTGAAGGGCTGCAAGATGGGGTGTACATAGTAGAGTTTTGGGACACATGCAGAGGAGTGGTGGTGAAGAGTATGGAGGTCCAGGTTTCAAACGGTGTAGCCAGGGTTCCAGTGGGTAGCATAGAAAAGGACATAGCCATAAAAATCACTAGCGCTGGCTAATGTTTAAATGAAGTTTTTACCTAACACTGGTCACCACCTCTAGAAAGCTTTGCTCACGCCAACAAGCACAACTATGCCTAGCTCTAGAAACCCTAGGTAGACTACACAGTAGGTTTTTTTAAAGGTGTTCAAAGGTTTTAGCTGTTGCGTGGGGTGGAGGCTACGTGAAGAGCCTTGTTTACATTGATGTAGAGGCTACTTTGCATCCCCTGGATAAGAGGATTTATGGGCAGTTCATAGAGCACCTTGGGAGGTGTATATACGGTGGTATTTGGGTTGGCGAGAGCTCTAGAATACCTAATGTGAAGGGGTTTAGGCTAGATGTTTTGAGTGCTGTTAAGGAGATTAGGCCTCCTGTCGTTAGGTGGCCTGGTGGAAACTTTGCCTCACAGTACCACTGGCTCGATGGCGTTGGGCCTAGGGATAGAAGACCTAGGAGATTTGACTTAGCGTGGGGTTGGGAGGAGCCAAACGAGTTTGGAACTGATGAGTATATTGAGTGGGTTAGGATGGTTGGTGCAGAGCCCTTCATAGTTGTGAATGCTGGGAGTGGCACACCTGAAGAGGCTGCTGCATGGGTTGAGTACTGCAACTCAAATAGGGATACATACTACGCCTCGCTGAGGAAGAGGTATGGTGGTAAAGAGCCTTACAATGTGAAGCTGTGGGGTGTTGGAAATGAGTTGTGGGGTAAGTGGCAAGTGGGTTTCTGTAGGGATTCAGAGGAGTGTGCTTGGAGGACTGTTCAATTTGCAGACTATATGAAGAGAGTAGACCCATCAATAAAGCTTGTTGCTGTGGGGGTGGATTATGATACTGAGTGGAATGTGGATATGATTAGAATTGCAGGTGAGTACATAGACTACCTATCAATACACACGTACATATTTGCAGAGAGGCAGGGGAAGACATACGAGGATCTCGTCGCTTGGCCAGTTGCAATTGAGGAGAACCTGAGGCACGTTTATAGAACAATTGAGCAGACAAAAGCGAGGTATGGGGTGAGGAAGGAGATTAAGATAGCTTTTGACGAGTGGAACGTGTGGTACCCAGAAGCACAGCCACCCTACTTAACACAAGTGACAAGTGTGAAGGATGCAGTGTTCACAGCACTCGTGCTAAATGCACTACAAAGGCTTTCAAAAATAGTGCCAATAGCAACCTTTGCGCAAACAGTCAACGTGTTACCACTAATAGTAGCAGATGATGAGGGTAGGGTGCTGCTAACACCACAGTACCTTGTGTTTAAGATGTACACAGAGGCTTATGATGGTGAGGTCGTGGAGGCAAGAGCAATATCAGATGTCTATAGGCCAAGGGAGCTGGACATCAACGTGCCGTACATTGATGTGTCAGCAGTGTACAATAGGAATAGAAAGGAGCTGAGGCTCTACATAGTTAATAGGAGTAGGGATGAGGAGGCAGAAGTAGAGCTAAGGATAAAGGGTTTTGCACCAAGCACACTAATACACAAGTGGGTTTCTGGAGAGGATGTGAATGACAGGAACGACTTTGAAAACCCTGACAATGTTAGAATACAGGAGGAGAGGGGCGCTCTCACACAGTCAAGAACAGTAAAGCTACCTCCACACTCAGTCAATGTAATCCACCTAAGCTAGGTGAGCATCATCGCCAAGCCCTCACAGCAACCCCCTCGTGGAGCCTGAAGATTGTACACAATAGCGAGATTAGGTAGGGGTTCAGCTCTTATGTGAGTTTATATGAGTTTATGTATTTCATTGCCTCATCCTTGTTCCCCTGCATCCCGCTCGGGGCTTCATTGGGCTTGGGGGCGTTCTGGGGCACCCCGAGACCCCACATCCTGGGTTAGACGAGTATTTCCTGTAGAGGTTTATTGTTGCAACCACGTCTCTGTCTCCAGTGAAGCCACAGTTTCTGCACTTTAGTGTTCTATAGCCGTTATCGACTAGTTTGCTACTGCATCTAGGGCATTTTGATGAGGTTCCTCTGGAACTAACCTTAATTACTCTCAGCCCTCTCTCCCTGGCTTCATACCCTACGCAAAACTGTATCCTGCGGTAAAACCATAGTGCGAGCTTTTTGTTGAGCTTTCTGCCTTTCTTGGCGTTTTCCCTTAGGTTGTCTAAGTCTTCTAGGACTATTACTGAGCGGTGTCTAAACGCTAACTCTGCAATTAAGTCTCCTGTTTTATGCGAGTAATCCCATGTAATGTTCTTTATTCTCACGCCATGCTTCTCAATAGCTCTCCTAACACCCTTGATGAACCTCCAAGACTTTGGGTACCTCTTCTGAATTCTCTCAATCCAAATCCTGTGCGTTAGGACCTTCCTCAGAGGCGTCTTAAACCTCTTCAGCTTAATCAATATACCATTGAGAGTAAGTACTGCTAGCGTTAAGTTGTCGAAGTTTAGGTCGATAGCCACTACTGTTCTCGGCTTCGCGGGCTTGACAGCCTTCTTGAAGTATGCTGAGACCCAGAGCTCCCCGTCATCGTACTTAACCACTAGCTCGTAGTTGCTCCACTCCTCGAATTTCCTAATTCTCTCTTCAGGTGCTACTAGCTTCAGCTTGACCTCGTAGCCACTGTGGAGCTTCAGCACTAGAACCCTTCTTTCCAGGTCTAGCCTGTAGTCGTACCTGTCTATCCTAGCACTCAGTTTTCTCAGAACAGGTTTTCTACCACCATTGCTTCTAGCTGACTTCACTATGCTCTGAGCGTAGGCGTATATCTCCTTGACGTGGTGTGCTCTATACCCCAGTTTCTTCAGCCTATCGTAGAACATCTCGTGTAGCTTCCTCCTAGAGAGCTTCCCGTCTAGACTCCAAAGCTCGTTTACAACCATCTGCACTGCATCACGGTACATCCTCAGAAAGTCTAGAAGCTTATCATAGCTACCCTCGGGGACAGCCCTCATCCTCAGCGTCTCGACAACTACGGGCTCTTCACCCCTCACGGAGTAGCTCACCTAATAGTCATATTGATAGAATAGCTTATAAATGTTGCTGGCAGTATTAGTTAGTGGTGATGGCGTTGACTAGGTTCATATATGCAGAGTGCACAGTTGTAAAGTTCAGGACAAAGCCGTTTACAGTGGCACTATACCCACTAGCAAAATACCAAGAAGAAGTAAAGCCACTACACGGCAAGAGAGTACACGTAATAATCATAGCAGAAGACTGAAACTCTATATAAACCATCATAAACCTATATGAAACCCGAAACAGTTGCGAGAGGCAAGTATGAAGCTTGTGTAGTGTAGAAGCTACCACTAGCATTCTCTTGCTAAACACCTTTGCGCTCTGTTGATGAGGTCAAAGGCCTCCGCATATATGTAGCAAAACAGCCCCTGTTCAAGGGGTTTAAGTTAAAGGGAGCTAATTTGAAAAACATGTGCATAGTTTTTGCATAGTTTTTAAACTGCTTTATCAACTACCCTAGGCTTGGTGTGTAAACAAGGTCTTTAGTATGTGCCACACTTCTTAACTGCCTCTATAACAGCCCAAATATTCTCAATTCTCGTTGCTGGTGGTAGAGGTGCCCCCTCCACCCATTAGCATGAATCCTCCTGGCTCCTTAACATCATTCAAAAGCTTGCAAGCTTCTTCAATCACCTTCTCCCTAGATCCAAAAGCAACCACCGCTGTTGATATGCCACCCCCTATGACAATGTGATCACCTATAGCCTTTCCGACAACCCTTAAATCAGTTCTCTCAAACATTCCATAGGCTCTCCCCTTCGGTAGTAGTAGCTGGCTAGAAGCTTTACTCTCATAATATAGAGACATATTTTTACACTTGGTTTAAGTGTAATAACTGTAAATATTTAAGCTCATCTTATGCATGAATGGCATGTGGATGGGCTAGCCATATGTACATGAGGATAAAATCAGGTAAACACAAGCTATGGTAACTCAGGGTACTACTCAATTCTCCCAAAGAAGCCTATAGGCACTACAGCTACGCACCATCGCTACAGAGCCTGCTGCATGTGCGCAGAATTCTCACTATTGCTATTGGGTAGTGCTTAGCTTTATTCATATCACTCCACTTCACCTCATCAAATGATGCCCTGTTTAGACTCCTCAGCATTTCTATTGCTGTCCTCCCCAACCCGCTCATAACGGCTCTATCAGCTTTCTTAGCTACCTCTAGGAGTAAGCAAAGAGGGTACTGCTCCCCTGCGTAGGCCACTATTGTTGGGTATAGTCTCACCCTTCCCCTGAGTAGGAGCCTAGTTATGAAGCTGAGCACCCCTAAGTCAACTACACGCCTGTATTCAGCAGGCCTCGAAGCTATGGCAATGCTCTTACACCTCTTGAAAACAACCATTCTATCGCTGTCTATCACCATAACGTTTGCGTTTACCCCTAGCCTCTCCGCCAAGGCCTTTCTCACACCCTCCGCAACTCTGCTCATGTTGCGCATAGGTATCGCCACGTAGTGGTAGGGGAGGTTCGAGGCGTCTATACCAGCTTCTGAGACAGGTTTGAGAAAGTGTAGTAGAGAGCCGTACTTAAGGGCGAGCTTTTTGTGCTTAGCTAAGCTCTCTAGAGGAGTGCTCCTCAGAACCTCTTCTACAGTTAGTAGCGAAAACCTCCTGAGAAGTGCAAGCCAAAAGCTGTTTAAAATCCTCGTAATAAGCACTGCTACTGGGTCTAGTGGGACGAGCTTCTCGTCGTATATGGAGCCAAGAGCTATTAGAATGGGCTTCTCTGACACAACGACAAAGTCTCGGTTCTGAACCACAGGCTTCACAAGCTCAGCGACCTTTGCATACACATCTGTGCCAGGATACCAATAGCTACTCCTAACCCTAATTACCTTAAGCAGTGCTCTGCACCTTGGCGAGAAGTGCCACACAATTTTAGCTATATAAACAATAAAAACTTTTATTATGTGTTATATCTATACGCCTCACCTGGAGGTGTGGGACTTGAGTCTGAGACTAGGCGAGGCAGTTATTGAGGACACGTTTGCAGAAGCATTCCCAATGTACGCAACGAGGATTATTATAACTGCTGTGAACAGAAAATGGGCTTTAACTGCAGCTAGAGTTGCTACAGGCTTTGGCACATCTGTTATCGCTAGCCCTGGAGAGTGTGGTATAGAGGCTCTCCTCTCGCCAAAGGCAACCCCTGATGGCAGGTATGGAGCGGCAATTCAATTCTACCACTACGACCCAGCAAACCTGAAGATAGTGACCATGGCTAGAGTTGGCCAATGCATTCTAACAGCACCAACCACAGCAGCATTTGATGGTCTTCCAAAAGCGCGTAGGAAAATGGCTGTGGGAAGGGCTTTGGCTAAGTTTGGAGACGGCTTTGAGAAAGAGGATGACTTGTACGGTAGAAGGGTTTGGAGGATTCCAGTTATGGAGGGGGAGTTCATAATTGAGGACACCTTTGGCGTTGTGAAGGCTGTTGCTGGGGGGAACATACTGATCTTGGCTAGGAGTAGAGAAGCTGGGCTAGAGGCTGCAGAGAAAGCTGTTAAAGCTATTAGGAGGTATGCGAGGGGTGTTATAACACCATTTCCAGGAGGCATTGTGAGGTCTGGGTCAAAAGTAGGATCGCTCAAGTACCCAAAGCTCAGAGCCACTACAAACCACGTGTACTGCCCAACACTTAGAGGCATTGTTAAGGAGACTAGGGTCCCCCCAGACGTCAACAGCGTCTTTGAAATAGTTGTAAATGGGTTGAGGAGAGAGCAGGTCTTGAAGGCTATGGGTGTCGCCATAAAGGCTGTCGCCACAGTCCCCGGCGTTGTTAAGATTGACGCTGGTAACTATGGTGGCAAGCTAGGCCCCTACCTGCTGTATCTGAAGGAGGCTCTCGAGGTGGTGAAGGACTTAGAGGTCAAGGTGTGACTTTGTGCCTGGAACACGGTTTATACTTAACACTGGTAGGAGCTTGCCCCAAGGAATGTACATGGAGAGCGAGGGGAAGTGGTCTGAGAACTACTTTAAAACTGTTGTAACTGTGGAGATGAACCCCATTGATGTTAGGAGGCTTGGTGTAAGGGATAGGGTGAAGATAGCTCGAGATGGCTATAGCCTTGTAGCACTTGTAAAGCCTAGCGATAGGGTCCCAGAGGGCACAATATTCATACCAATGGGTCCTGCGGCTAACCTTTTAATTGATGGGGATACCGACGGTGTTGGCATACCATCGTTTAAAGCTGTTGAGGTTGAGGTCAGCTTAGCTGAAGAGCCTGTGGCAGCACTTAGAGATATTTTGAGGGGCTTGGGGGCTAAGAACCTAGATGTAGAGGCTTTGATGAAGGACATCCCAGTGCAGAGTGGGGAGAGGAGAGTTGTTGAGAGTGTTTCATGCCCGTTTTGCGGAGATTTGTGCGACTACCTCAGGGTGGAAGTCGATGGGAGTAAGATTACGAGGAATGTTGGTGGGTGCGCTATATCCATAGCTAAGTTCCTTAATTACCACAAGCACAGGGTTTTAGAGCCTTATGTGAGGAGAGGCGGCGCTCTAGCTAAAGTTGACTTAGAGACTGCTATAGGGGAAGCAGCAGAGATACTGGCGAGAGCTAAGTACGCTCTAATCTATGGGCTTTCCAATACGTGTGTAGAGGCTGTAGAACTCGCAGTGGAGTTAGCGGAGATTCTGAGGGGTGTTGTTGACAACACCTCTACAGTGTGCCATGGCCCAACAGTGCTAGCAATACAAGAGGTTGGCACAGTGGCTACGACATTTGCACCAGTGCTACACTTAGCAGACGTCATAGTGTTTTGGGGTTCAAACGCTAGAGAGGCTCACTCAAATCACATCACTAGGCTCGTCATGGCTTTGGGCAGGTTTAGAAGGGGTAGAAAGGATAGGAAGCTGATCGTCATCGACTCTCGAAAAACCATGCTCGCTGACATGGCGGACACCTTTATACAGGTGGAGCCTGGCAAAGACCTTGAGCTGGCCACGGCGCTTAGAATGGCGCTGAGGGACTTGGATATTGAGAGCCCCAGCGTAGCTGGGGTTCCAAGAGAGAGGGTGTGCGAGCTTGCAGAAGTTATGAGGACAGCGAGGTACGGCGCAATCTTCTTTGGCATGGGGGTTACGCACACAGGCGCAAAGCTGAGGAATATCCAGGCTGTAATAAGGCTTGTACAAGAGCTCAACGAGTGGACAAAGTGGGTGCTACTACCAATGAGAGGGCACTACAATGTCACTGGCGCTAACCACGCCTCTCTATGGTTAACAGGGTACCCCTACGCTGTTGACTTCTCCAGGGGGTTTCCGAGAATGATACCAGGGGTTACAACAGCTGTTGACCTGCTCGCAAATGGCGATGTCGATGCGGCTCTCATAATTGCCAGCGACCCTGCTGCGCACTTCCCCAGGAGGGCTGTTGAGCACCTCTCTAAAATACCAGTAGTTGTAATAGACGCTAAGTGGTCTCTTACAGCAGCTTTTGCAGATGTGGTAATACCTGCTGGCCTCGTGGGGATAGAGTGTGAGGGCACTGCTTACAGAATGGATGGCGTGCCAATCTACATGAAGAAGGTGGTTGACCCGCCGCCCAGTGTCCTATGCGATGTCGAGCTCCTTAAACGCCTTATTGAAAAGGTCAAGTTGTTGAAGGGGTGGGGGGAGTGACCCAGATTATAGTTAAGAATGGGTTTGTCATAGACCCGTTAAACAACGTTAGAGGAGAGGTCATGGATATAGCGATTAAGAGCGGCAAGATTGTCGACATTAAGGAGGTGGACGAGTCAAGGGCTATTGTGATAGATGCTAGAGGCAGGCTTGTGATGGCTGGGGGCATAGATATTCACAGCCATATAGCGGGGTCCAAGGTGAACATTGGAAGGCTTATGAGGCCTGAAGACCACTACCTTACCAATGTCGCCCATAGGCTACCTCATAAAAGAGCTGAAACAGGGCTCACAGTCCCAAATGTGTTTAGAATTGGCTATGAGTACGCCAGAATGGGCTTCACACTTGTGGCAGAGCCTGCCACCCCACCAATAAAGACTAGGCACACGCATCACGAGCTCAACACAATTCCAGTAGTAGACAAGATGGCCTTCGTATTGGTGGACTCCAATTGGCTTGCCCTGGACCTGATTAAGGAGGGGAGAAGGGATCTCCTTGCAGCGTACTACGCATGGCTACTGAGAGCTACAAAGACCTACGCACTTAAGATTGTTGACCCGGGCTCTGACGTTGCGTGGGTTATGAAGGGGCTGGGTCTTGATATAGATGACCAGATCCCTGAGTACGGCTTTACGCCTAGAGAGCTCATTAAGGCTGTTGGTGAGGCTGCTCAAGTGCTTAACATTCCCCACAAGATACATGTTCATTGCAATAGGCTTGGCTATCCAGGTAACTACACAACAACGCTGAAGACCATGGCATTAGCCAAGGACATTACGAGAGTTAGCGAAGGCCTGACTATGCATATAACTCACGTGCAGTTCACAGGGTATAAGGGAGACTCGTGGGCTACTCTAGAGAGTGGTGGTGAGGATATAGCTAAGGAGCTTAATGCAAATCCATACATATCGCTAGACCTTGGGCAGGTAATTCTCGATAGGCCTGCAACAACAATGACTGCTGACGCGCCCTTCGAATTTGTCTTATACCACCTTACTAGGTGGAAGTGGTGTAACAGCGATACAGAGGTTGATGCAGCAGCTGGTATTGTGCCCTACAGGTACAAGAGCAAAAGCTATGTCAATACAGTTCAGTGGGCAATAGGCTTAGAAGTTGCGCTACTGGCTAAAGATCCTTGGAGAGTGTTTATAACTACTGACCACCCTAACGCAGGGCCGTTCATAGACTACCCGAAGATATTTGCATGGCTTGTCAGTAAGAAGGCTAGGGAGGATGTGTTGAAGAGGGTTAACCAGAGAGCGCTAAGGAAATGCGCATTGCCTGCCATAGACAAGGAGTACACGCTTTATGACTTAGCTGTGATGACCAGGGCTTCTCCTGCAAAGCTCCTGGGTATAGAGGAGTTCAAGGGGCACCTCGGGGTTGGCGCAGACGCTGATGTTGCAATATACGACATTAATCCAAGGGAAGTAGACATAAGCAAGGATTATGAGAAAGTTGTCAAGGCGTTTAGAAGAGCGTGGCTTGTGATAAAGGATGGAGAGGTTGTGGTTAAGGAAGGCGAGGTAGTGAAGACGATGTACGGAAGGACACTTTATGTAGACCCAGAAATACCTGCAGATTTAGAGAAAGAGCTGAGCAAAGTACTTGAGGCTAAGTTTAAGGAGCTTTACACTGTAACCCTAGAGAACTTTGTAATTAAGGAGCATGAAATTGCAAAACCCATGAAAATTTCTGTAAGGACTTACTTAAAGTAGGTGGTGCTCTATGCCAGTGACCTTTACCCTGAGGCTAAAGACCTCTCCCACGGTTTTAGTTGATGCAAGGTGGATTTCTACAGATAGGTTTGCTGGTAGAGCTATTGATGAGATAAAGAAGTTCAGGATCCTAGAAGGAGGCTGGGAGACAGCTCTAGGAGAGCTCTTTGATGTTACAGGACCTGAAAAAGCTCCCGCAGACCCAAAGGAGATAGAGATAGTAATTGAGAATAGCTCTAGTAAGCTGTGTTACATAGGGTATAAGATGAGTGGAGGAAGGATAGTTGTAAAAGGTGATGCAGGGCACTTCATAGGGTACAAAATGCGTGGTGGTTCAATAGTAGTTCACGGAAGTGTTAGAAATTACCTGGGGTGCAAGATGAAGGATGGAAGCATTGAGGTATTTGGAAACGCTGGCCATAGGGTTGGAAGTAAGTTACAAGGCGAGAAGCCTGGTAAGGGAATGAAGAGAGGGACTATAGTTATTCATGGTAGTGCTGGTTCAGAGGTAGGCTGTGGTATGGCTGGCGGGATTATAGTTATTGAGAAGAGCGCTGGTAACCTGGTGGGAGACTTCATGACTGGAGGCACCATAGTTGTTAAGGAGGGTGCTGGGGTTGACCCTGGGCTTGAGATGCAGAGTGGGAGGATAGTGGTGGGAGGGGTTGTTAAAGGCATTCTACCGAGCTTCTACGTAGATTCTTACATACCGTCACTTAAAGTAAGGGGTATAGAGTTTAAGAAGCCGTTCCTAAGCTTTATTGGAGATGCTGTTGTTGGTGGAAGAGGGCTGCTACAAGTGTCTTACGAAGACAATAAGAAGCTATTAGAGGTCTTCAAGAGCTTGTTAGAAGAGGTGTAAGGCATGGTCCTATCAATGAATAAGCTCTCTGTGCGCATTGCTAAGGAGATGATCGATAGGGAGAAGGAGCTGGGGTTGCTAGTGTCTGAAGTGGGTAAAGCAAGCGTTGTAGACGCTGGCGTCAAGGCGCTGGGGGGCTTTGAGGCAGGGGTCCTCGTGTCAAAGATATGCCTCGGAGGCTTAGCAAGTGTGTCAGTAACGCACTTCACTATTGAAGACCTCTACCTACCTGCAGTTGCTGTATCCACAGACCACCCTGTTGAAGCTTGCATGGCTTCTCAGCTAGCTGGCTGGAGAATTCAGGTGGGGGACTTCTTTGCCAATGGGAGCGGCCCTGCAAGAGCTCTTGCTAGAAAGCCGAAGAAGCTCTTTGAGAGGCTAGGGTACTCTGAGGCCTCTGACGAAGCTGTGCTTGTGCTTGAGACAGAGAAGCTCCCTACAGAAGCTGTCGTAGAGTACATCTCTAAGGAGGCTGGGGTAAAGCCTGAGAACCTCTACCTAGTGCTCGTCTCACCAGCAAGCATAGCTGGCTCTGTACAGGTGAGCGCAAGAATTGTGGAGACAGGGCTCTTCAAGCTTGACGCCCTTGGCTTTGACCTAAGGAGTGTGAGGCACGGGTTTGGGGTATGCCCAGTTGCACCTCTGCAGGGAGACGCCCTCGCCATGGCTGGTAGAACAAATGATATGCTACTCTACGGAGGGATTACATACTACTTAGTGGACTACCCAGCTGACTCTAAGCTAAAGGAGGTTGTAGAAAAGGCCCCTAGCTCCGCATCTAAGGACTATGGAAAGTCCTTTACAGAACTAGTTAAGCAGTTTGGCTGGGACTTTCTGTATAAAGTAGACCCGTCAATATTTGCACCAGCAGTAATAGTTGTAAACAACGTTAGGACTGGGGCTCTGTTTAGATCAGGTCGTGTGAACTGCGAAGTCCTCAAAAAGGCTATTGGGATCGCATAGTGAGGTAATCTAATCTAAGTTGAGTGGCGCCTTTTTCACTTCTTTGCTTTTTCCACAACATACTTCGCTATCTCCATAGCGATGTCCACTTCCGGGAAAACTGCTTGAAGCCCCCTCCAACCAGGCTGGCTATTAACCTCAAAGATGTAGTACCTGCCATCTGCATAGGCGAGGTCTACGCCGGCGATGTCGCAGTGCAGGGCCTTTGCAGCTTTTATAGCCATTTCCTCAGCGACAGGGTCCAGCCTATCTATCCTCTTCGGCGAACCCCCTCTAGCCACATTCGTCTTCCACTCACCAGCAGGTGCAACTCTATACATAGCGGCTAGCACTCTGTCTCCAACTACAAATGCCCTTATATCAACACCTCTATGCTGTATGAACTCCTGTAGATAGGCTGTATGCCTAGTGAAGGTGAGGGCTCTCACAACCTCCCACAGCACATCCCTGTCCCTAACCCTAATCCTCGTGCTCCCATGCCCCCTCGAGCCAAACATAGGCTTTACCACTAAGTAAGGGGTTTCCCCGAGAAGCTCAAGGGACTTTAAAGCTAGGCTAGACCTCTCTGTCACCAAGGTCTTGGGGACAGGGATGCCTGCTGATAGGAGGGTGACTATGGATCTAAACTTATCAACGCACTTCTCAATAGCCTCTGGCCTATTGAATACAGGTACTCCGTGATCTTGGATAGCGTATAGGAGGTCCACTCTGAAGATGGCCTGATCTAGGCTGACTCTACCAAAGGGTCTAACAACAATAGCTGAAAGAGTCTCGAGAATGTCCACACCATGCACAAAGAGCCTGAGCCTGCTGCCCACATGTGCTACAATATCGCTAAATCCAAATGGCACTACCCTGTGGTTGAGTGCTTCAAAAGCTCTTATCAAATTTGCTGAAGCCCAGCTACTAGGGTTCCTCGTTACAACCCCTATGATCATGTTTTCACTCTGGGCAAAACCCTGTGGAAGCCGCTGTAAATAGAGTACCTATCCCCCCTAATATGAGCTATTAGTGTTGCGTTGCAGCTTCTTGCAACTTCTACAGCTTTTCCTGTTGGAGCCCCCCGAAAAGCTACTATGGGTATGCACACAGAGGTGACTGTCTTAATCATTTCTTGAGCTGCCCTAGAGGACATTACGAGAACTGTTTTGCGAAAGTCCACGCCTTCGCTATAAGCCCTCCCTATGAGCTTAAGCAGAGCGCCAAGTCTACTCACATCCTCTACAAGCTCCACCAGCTCCCCGTCTACGGTAAACAAGGCGGCAAAGTGGAAGCACCCTGTCTGCTTAAACAGCTCAGCTCTTCTCTCAGCAACGCTAAACATCTCAAAGATCTTCTCAGCACTAACAGCAACATCATCACTACATTTACACTCCCTGCTAG
>Ga0105158_1000006_pt1 | contig 96806 bp, 91 predicted proteins | sample LHCtaG_FD_81567 | JGI IMG/M metagenome (GOLD analysis project Ga0105158, IMG submission 81567) | Hot spring microbial communities from Little Hot Creek, USA to study Microbial Dark Matter (Phase II) - LHC4sed_matched | ecosystem: Environmental > Aquatic > Thermal springs > Hot (42-90C) >...
CCGGCCTGTGCCGCTGGGCTTGAGGGCCGGCGGGGGTAGGGAGCCGGAGATCGCGGGTTCAAGTCCCGCCCTCGGCCTCCAAAACCATGGGCCGGTAGATCAGCCTGGTGGATCGCCCGCTTTGCAAGCGGGAGGTCGCGGGTTCAAGTCCCGCCCGGTCCACTTAATTTTTGAGCGACCTTAAATATGGAATATTCACCTATCATTATTGATAGATATGAAGGCTAAGTACGCTTATATGCTTCAGGATGCGGACATGCGGCGTTGGTTTGATAATTTAACGGCTAAGTCTCATTTGACGGCCACTGTTCACCTTAGGAATCTTGGATTATTGCGAGGTTGATGAGAGGGGGTTCTAAGGCTTTGCTTAAGGTTGCCGGGACCAAAGCTTTCAGGGACAGTCTTACCGATTTCGTTCAGAGGCTAGAGTAAGAGAGCAAGGCATGATCCTACATCACTAAGTTCAAGAAGACTTTACATTCCTGGTTCAGCTACAATGGTTTTAACGTTAGGCTTAAGGGCTTCATATAGAATCTTGACTGAACCGAGGTCAAACCATTGAAGTTCGACTCCTATCGAATAAAACCTCCTAAAATGTTCGTGCCTTACTTGCTTATTTGATTTTTTACTGAGATGAGACAAACGTTTTTGGTGTTCTGTCAAGAAGCACTAACAGAAATAAAGACCTGGTAGTCTTAGCAGTCGACTACTCTTAACCGGCATCTCGATATCGACTGCTCGCAATCCACCATGCTACAAAGAACCCCAAGCCCCCTCCGATGGCTAAAACAATGGATATTGGGGCTTCGGTTCCCCCAAGGAGGCTCGCCATCAAGCTTGCAACAAGATAACTTGAAAAACCCATTAACCCGACAATAGCCCTTGTCTTTTTCTTCATACTCTGACGCCTATTCAAAAACGAGTGAATCGAACGTTTAAAATTTTTCAGACTTGATAGCACAACCAGTCGCATCCAGGCGAGCAACCATATATGCCGATTAAATAGCAAAGACCAGCACAGACGGCCGCACAAAGGATACAGGCCCAACAATCTCATATCAAAAATTCAGCGCAAGGACCTACGCAAGCCGCAATGCAAATAACTCCACAGCTCGCGCCGCATGCGAGAAGAGGCCGTGGCAAAGCTCTTACGTGATGGCGAGCTTGTGGAGTTGACCTACGAGGGAAAGATGTACTACGCACGAAGGCTATCAAGAACGGACTAGCCCTCGACGTCTTAGCTTCACCTGACGTCGCCCGGACTTAAAGCGGGAAACAACGGAGAACCCTAAGGATGCTTAGAAGTAAAGGGTTGCTAGGCTCGCACTAAAAACGTAGTGAAGTCTGAGCCGTCAGCTGAGTACGTTCCTTACGAAGTACTCGTGTATCCTCGTGTCGCCCGTCAGCTCAGGATGGAAGGTCGTTGCCAGCATCTTGTCTTGTTGAACGAGGACCGGGAGGCCTTCATAGGTCGCCAGGACCTTCACCTTGCTGCCCACGGCCTCTATTGCGGGGGCCCTTATGAAGACTCCGCGAAACGGCCTGTCGCCTATTGCTGGGATCTCTAAGTCGACCTCGAAGGACTCCTTCTGTCTTCCGTAGTAGTTCCTCACGACCTTTATGTCCATGACCCCTATGAGGGGTTGCTGGACCCTTCCTACCTTTGCGTCGTACACCTCCTTGGCCAGCAAGATGGCCCCAGCGCACGTGCCGAAGACTGGCAAGCCCCCCTCTATCCTCTCCTTCAAGGCTTTGAGGAGCCCCGTCCTCTCGGCCACCCTGCCTATTACCGTGCTCTCCCCTCCTGGTATTACAACGCCTTGGACCCTCTCCAATTCCGCGGGCCTCTTGACCAATTCGACTGCTCCGTCGACGTCCAGCTTGGAAAGAGCGGCTTTGAGTGATTCGACGTGCTCAGACACGGCGCCCTGGAGCGCCACTACCCCCAGCTTGATCACGTCATTCGCCTCTGACCTGGAGCAACTCTTCCGGCTTTAGCGTCTTGATGTCTATGCCCATCATTGCCTTCTTCTCAGACACCATCCTGCACGCTTCGACGACTATCTCGGGGTCGTCCCAGTGGGAGGTCGCTAAGACTATCGCCTGGGCCCTGACTTCTGGGTCCGAGGACTTGAATATGCCCGAGCCCACAAAAACTCCGTCGGCTCCGAGGAGCATCATGAGCGCGGCGTCGGCTGGCGTCGCTATCCCGCCAGCGGCGAAGTTGACGACGGGGAGCCTCCCGAGCCTAGCCGTCTCCTTCACCAGCTCGTAGGGCACGTTGTAGTTCTTAGCAGCGTCGAGCAACTCCTCGTCGTTCATGGCCCTCAGGGCCCTTATCTCGCCCATGATCTGCTTCATGTGCTTTACGGCCTCGGAGACGTTGCCAGTGCCTGCTTCTCCCTTGGTCCTAATCATTGCAGCGCCTTCGTATATCCTCCTCAGGGCCTCTCCCAAGTTCCTGGCCCCATTGACGAAGGGCGTCCTAAAGAGCCACTTGTTTATGTGGTGCTTTTCATCGGCCGGCGTCAAGACCTCGCTCTCGTCTATCATGTCGACCCCTATGTGCTCGAGCACCTTAGCCTCCATGTAGTGGCCTATCCTGCACTTGGCCATGACTGGTATGGTCACGTGGTCCATGACCTCCTCTATGACCTTGACGTCCGCCATTCTGGCGACCCCTCCAGCCTTCCTCGCGTCGTAGGGCAACTTGTCGAGCACCATCACCGAGACGGCGCCGGCTTCTTCGGCTATCTGCGCCTGCTCCACGTTGGTGACGTCCATGCAGACCCCTCCTTTCTGCATCTTCGCGAAGCCTCTCTTGACCACTACAGTGCCCTTGACGGGGAACTTGAGCTCCGATGGCAAGGGGGACGGAGCGAACGCGTCCTTCAACTTGTCCCTTGCCTCCAATAAGCCGTAGAGGAAGTCCCTAAGCTCTTCAAGCCTCTCGACCAACGGTTGACACCTCAATTCAGCAAGAATATAGCAGAACCCCTTATTAAGCATTGGGCCGATAAACTTTCTAGTGCCCTCCCTAACGGTGGCCCGTCATGAGCATGAAGGGGCGCGACATCTTAACACTTCAGGAGCTCTCTTCCAACGAGATATGGACGCTTATCGACGAGTGTTTCGAGCTGAAGAGAGAGTGGGCGAGAGGGGAGAGGAGGAGGAGGGACCTTGAGGGCAAGGGCGTGCTTTTATTCTTCGAGAAGCCGTCCACCAGAACGAGACTGGCCTTCGAAATGGCGGCGACGAGCTTGGGGGCCCACCCACTCTACGCCTCGGCGTCGGAGCTACAATTAGCGCGCGGCGAGGCGCTCTCCGACACAGCCAAAGTCTTCTCTAGGATGGTCGACTGCGTGGTGGCGAGGGTCAGGTCCCACGACACGGTCGAGGAGCTCGCCAAGCACTGCACCATCCCAGTAATCAACGGGCTCAGCGACCTGCACCACCCGACTCAGGCCCTGACCGACGTGTTCACGATGTTCGAGGTAAAGAGGAGGAGGAGGCTAAAAGTCGCCTTCATCGGCGACGGAAGCGCCAACACATGTCATAGCTTGTTGATTTGTTGTAGCAAGCTGGGGCTCGACGTCGTAGTGGCCTGTCCTCGCGAGTTCAGGCCTAAGAGCGAGGTGCTCGAGGTCGCGATGAGGAACTGCGACATCAGCGGCTCGAAGATAGAAATAGTGGAGGACCCCATCGCGGCAGTTAAAGAGGCCGACGTCATATACACGGACGTGTTCGTTAGCATGGGCTTTGAGGCAGAGAGAGAGCAGAGGCTGAAGAAGCTCCTTCCAAGGTATCAGGTGAACAGAGAGTTGGTGAGCAAGGCGCCCGAGGACTTCGTCTTCATGCACTGCCTCCCGGCCAAGCGAGGAGAAGAGGTCACGGATGAGGTCATCGACGACCCGAAGCACTCAATAGTCTGGCAACAGTCGGAGAACAAGCTCCACATGGCCCGGGCAATTCTGCGTAGCGTGGTTTAGGTGGCGGCTTTGCTAGAGGGTCGCTTAGCCATAGTGTGCTCGAAGACGGACCCCGCCAGTATGAACATTAAGGACAAGCTCTTGAAGCTCATGGATTTCAAGAAAATGGGAGAGAGCGTTCAGGGAGAGGAGGTCTACGAGTTAGACGGGGTCCTGCTCGTCACGATAAACAAAGAGACAATCCACGCCGAGGACCTCGAGAGCTTCTTGAGGGTCGGAGGGGTCATTTTCGCCTCGCGCCACGCGGCGGAGTCAGGGATGCCTGCATTCCTTGCTCATACGCCTGGAAACTGGACCGATGAAGCCCTCTACGGCGGCAGGCCTAGAAGCGTGTGCATAGCGATGCCAACTCACTTGGCAAAGGTCGTGAGGGCACTCGACAAGATCCGAGGAGAGGAGGGCTTCTCAGAGTGGCGGTGCGGCTTAGAGGTTACGCACCACGGTCCCTACCTCGAGCACACCCCCGCCATGTTTGTGGAGCTGGGCAGCACGCATAGGGAGTGGTGCAACGATAAGGCCGCCAAGGTCGTTGCTCGAGCGATAGCAGAGGCATTAGACGCCCCCGAGGAGGGAGCTGTGGCAGTAGGTTTTGGAGGTCCCCACTATGCGCCGCAGTTCAGCAAGATAGTCTTGAGCAAGGAGCTGGCGATCTCACACATAGTCCCAAAATATGCTTTCCCGAAGGTGAGCGTCCGAGAACTCAAGCTAGCCATAGAGAGGAGCGTGATTAGGCCTAGCGTTGCGTTAATAGATTGGAAGGGCCTTAAATCTGATGAGAGACAAATGGTCTTAAGGGTATGCGACGAGGAGGGGCTTAGCATTAGAAAAATTTGAGGGGCCTTGAAGGGGGTAAAGGGAAAAGCTATAATAGAGGGGTCTCAGCTAGTGAGGACAACTTTGAGGTTAGGGGTCCTAGCTTACTTATGAGGAAGTGGATTGAGAAGGTGAAGCGATCGCTTGAAGGGCCTATTCAAGAGATAGTGAGGATATTGAAGGTAGCTCGCAAGCCTGAGAGTGAGGAGTTCACTTTAATGTTGAAGGTTTGTAGCTTGGGGCTCATAGTGTTAGGTATCTACGGCTTCATAATACTTTACCTCTTTTTCGTGTTCTTCGTCCACTGATGTGGTGGAGGGACATGTCGAAGGAAAGGGCTAGCTTCTACCTCGTCAGGACAACAATAGGTCAAGAGAGGAACGTAGCTCTGATAGTTGAGGAGAGGATAAAGCAACTCAACGCGCCGATAAAGTCCATTGCGATAATCGAGGGAATGAGGGGCTACATAGTAGTCGAGACCGACAGGCCAGAGGTCATAGACAAGGTCTTTTATGGCATCAAGCACGTGAGGGGCGTCGTCGCTAGAAAGGTCAGCTTTGACGAGCTCGAGAACTTCTTAGTGCCCAAGCCATCTATCGAAGGTATAGATTTGGGTGACGTGGTCGAGATAATAGCAGGGCCCTTAAAGGGCCTCAAGGGGACTGTGACAAGGGTTGATAAGAGTAAAGAGGAGATAACCTTAGAGCTCCACGAGACCAGCTACCCCCTACCGATAACGATACATGGAGATTACGTGAGGGTCGTCGAGAAAGCTAAGAGGTGATATGTGTGGCGCAGAAGAAGTCCGTCAGATTCGTGGTAGAAGGGGGAAGGGCGACCGCAGGCCCGCCCATAGGGCCAGCCCTAGGCCCCACAGGCCTGAACGTCATGGCAGTTGTCAATAAGATCAACGAGCTCACGAAGGAGTTCGCGGGGATGAGGGTTCCGGTAGAGGTGATTTACGATCCTGAGACTAAGGATTTCGAAGTAAAGGTAGGAATACCGACCACGGCCGCTCTGTTGTTGAGGGAGCTGAGGGCGGAGAAAGGGTCTTCCTCGCCCGCTAAGCAGAAAATAGGCAACCTAAGCCTTGAACAAGTAATAAAGATAGCCTTGATGAAAAGGCCCGACCTCTTAGCAAAAACCCTAAAAGCTGCTACTAAAGAAATCCTAGGCACTTGCCTCAGCTTGGGAATAACGGTTGAGAACAAGAGCCCCAAAGAGGTCCAGAGGGAGATCGATGCGGGGATATACGATCACATATTTGCTAAGTACGAGGCTGAGTGGCAATGAGCGTATCCCTGAACGACCTTGTCAAGGCCATTAGAGAGGCTAGGCAGAAGGCCAAGAAGAGGAACTTCAGGCAAACGTTTGAGCTCATCGTGGCCTTTGAGGGTCTTAACCTCAAGGATCCATCCAGTAGGATAAACGAGGTACTGACTCTGCCGAACCCTATGGTCGGCAAAGAGGCCAAGGTGTGCGTCATAGCCGAAGGAGACCTAGCTCTGAAGGCCAAAGATGTCAAGGCGGACCTCGTATTGGGAAAAGCAGAGGTGCAAAAATGTCAGGCCGACAAGAAGTATGCTAAAAAGCTCGCAAAGACCTATGACTTCTTCTTAGCCCAAGCGGACTTGATGCCCGTAATCGGTAGGGCTTTGGGTCCATTCTTAGGGCCGAGGGGTAAAATGCCGTCACCTATAACTCTAGGGACCGACTTAGCCGCACTGATAAGCAGGTTGAGAAACTCCATCAGGTTGAAAATAAGGAACAACCCCGTTGTGCAGTGCAAGATAGGCGTCGAGGACATGGAGGACGAGAAGGTAGCGGAAAACGCCAAGGTAGTCCTCGACTTCTTAAAGGAGAAGATAAAGCACCCGGCTAGGATAAAGAGCGTCTACGTCAAGTTAACCATGGGGTCGCCCGTTGAGGTCCCTTAGCTCGCGCCCGTGGAGGTTGGTTTGAATGCCTGCACTGGCGTTGAAAGAGGTAAAGCCAAAAGAGAGGAAGAGAGAGCTCATAGAAGAGCTCATAGAAGTCTTGAGCTCGCACAAGACCATAGCTCTGGCCGACATCAGTGGCCTGCGTGCGCTACAGTTTCAGAGGTTAAGAAAAGCCTTACGAGAGAGCGTTCAGATAAAGGTTGCTAAAAATAGCATCATAAGAAAAGCTATTGAGGAGCTAAAGGAGCTAAAGGGCATGGACCTCCGCTCATTGAAAGACTTTTTAACTGGCCAACTGGCCATCGTGGCGTCGAATATGAGCCCCTTTGAGGTCTACGCCCTACTAGAGAAGAGCAAGGTCCCAGCTAAGGCTAGGCCTGGCGATGTAGCTGTTAAGGACGTGGTCGTTCCCGCAGGCAATACGGGCATTCCGGCCGGGCCTACCCTAAGCCTGTTCAAGAAGTTTAAGGTTCCGGTTAAAGTGGAAGAAGGATCCATTTACGTGACCAAGGACACCGTCGTGGTCAAGGCAGGCGAGGCCATATCAGCCGAGATAGCCGAATTGCTAGGGAAACTCGGCATCGAGCCTATGGAGGCGGGCCTAAAGATCAAAGTCGCCTTCTACGAGGGAGCGCTCTTTAGGCCCGAGGACTTAAAAATAGACGCGGAGGACTACAAGAAGAAGATCGCGGACGCATTTACCAGAGCTCTCTCGTTAGCGATTAATGTTGTATTCGTGACGCCTGAGAGCGCGCCATACATAATAGCCAAAGCATTCGCAGAGGCCAGGAACCTAGCGGTTAATGCGTGCTATCCAACCCGCGAGGTCGTAGGCTACATCATCGCGAAGGCCCATGCACAAGCAGTTGCATTGAGGGGCTTGTTAAGGCTTTGATGTGTTGGATAAAAATTTATAAATGCTTGAGTGAGAGCTAGTCAGTCAACAACGAGGGGGTATCGTAAGATTGGAATACGTCTATGCCGCTTTGCTGCTCCACCAAGCCGGCAAGAGCATAACTGAGGAAGCAATAAAGTCGATATTACAAGCGGCGGGCATAGAAGTAGACGAGATAAAGGTCAAGGCGCTATGTGCCGCTCTAAAGGAAGTCAACATAGATGAAGCGATCAAAGGGGCCGTCCTCCCGGCCGTGGCTCCAGCCATAACGCCACAACCCACCACGGCTCCTCCGACACCAGCCGAGGAGAGGAAGGAAGAGAAGAAGGAAGAGAAGAAGGAAGAGGTGTCGGAAGAGACTATAGCCGAAGGGTTGGCTTCGCTATTTGGTTAGCCTCGCAATTTTTTATAGGGCTCTTAACGCTTCCACAATACGACACTATTAAGGGCTGAAACAATGATAGTCTCAGAGGAAGAGTACAAGCTAAAGTTCTTTGTCAACAATGGCTTCGTGAGGAAGAAGTGCAAGGTCTGCGGCTCGGCTTACTGGACGCTTGATCGAGATAGAGAGACGTGCGGTGACGCTCCTTGTCAGGATTACACGTTCATAGGCAGGAGGCTTAAGCCCAACGTCGATGTGCCCAGCGTTAGAAGAATGTTCCTAGACTTCTTCAAGGGCAAGGGACACGAGGTCATAAAGCCCTACCCAGTCGTGGCGAGGTGGCGCGAGGACATATACTTGACCATAGCGAGCATAGCCGTCTTCCAGCCATTCGTTACCGACGGCGTCGTGCCACCGCCCGCGAACCCCTTAGTTATATCACAGCCCTGCATTAGATTAGTGGACATAGACAATGTGGGCTTGACCGCTGGCAGACATCTGACGATATTCGAAATGGGCGGGCACCATGCCTTCAACTACCCCGATAAAGAGGTCTACTGGAAGGAGGAGACGGTTAAGCTCTGCCACGAGTTCTTGACGGAAGAGATAGGAATAGACGAGAGGGCGATAACGTACAAAGAGGACTTCTGGGTCGGCGGAGGGAACGCCGGCCCCGACGTCGAGGTGTGCGTCGACGGCTTAGAGCTGGCCACGCTGGTCTTCATGTGCTTCAAGGTCAGGGGGGAGGAGTACATCCCAATGAACATGAGGATAGTGGACACTGGCTACGGAATAGAGCGCTTTGCTTGGCTCTTGAGCGGCAAGCCAACCGCGTTCCACGCGATCTACGGGCGATTAATAGATGCGGTGTGCCGCGACGCAGGGGTGACCCCTCCAGACGACGAGCTCTTAGCTAGGGTGGCCAAAGCGTCAGCCCTAATGAGGGTAGAGAGGGGGAGGGCCGTCGATGAGCTAAGGAGGGAGCTCTCTGCGGTCACGAAGATACCGCTCCAAAAGCTCGAAGCAGAGGTCGCGCCGCTCGAAAGGGTCTTCGCTCTCCTAGATCACACCAAGTGCTTGGCGTTCATGTTGGCCGATGGCGTCGTGCCCTCAAACGTCGGAGAAGGTTACTTGGCTCGCCTAGTAATAAGGAGGGCTCTTCGGCTATGTGACTTCTTGCGCCTCGAAGAAGGGTACTTGAGGGAGTTAGTCGACGAGCAGACCAAGATATGGGGCTACGATTTCCCCAAGCTCAACAAGATGAAAAAGACCATGATGGAGATCTTAGAAATTGAGGAGGACAAGTACAGAGCGTCCATCAATCGCGGCAGAAGCTTAGTCGCCAGAGTGATTAAGGGGTTAAAGGGCGAGGCCGTTCCGATCGAAGTACTCCTACAGCTCTACGACTCTCACGGGCTACCGCCAGAAGTAGTCAAGGATGAGGCTGAGAGGCTCGGCGTCGTAGTCAAAGTTCCCGACAACTTCTACGGCCTCGTGGCTAAGTTGCATCAGTCGGCCAAGTCAGTCGAGGAGCAAGTCCACTACGATGTCTCAGGCCTCCCGCCAACCAGGCTCCTCTACTACGAGGATCAGTACGTGTTCTCATGCGAGGGCAGGGTCTTGAGGAGCGGCAAGGGCTTCGTCGTGCTAGATCAAACCTGCTTTTACCCTCGAGGGGGAGGACAGGAGGCCGATAGGGGCTTCCTCGTATTTGGAGGCTCCAAGTTAGAGGTGCTCGACGTCATCAAGGTCGGAGACGTAGTGGTACACGTGATCGCAGGAGAAGTGCCTGAAGGCGCCGTGGTGAAGTGCGAGATAGATGCAGAGAGGAGACTTGGCCTCATGAGGCATCACACGGCCACGCATATCTTGCTTGAAGCCGTGCGGAGGGTCTTGGGTGAGCACGTATGGCAAGCCGGGGCCCAGAAGTGGCCCGACCGTGCGCACCTCGATGTCACCCACTACAAGCACCCAGACCTGCAACAGTTAAAGGTCATAGAGGATCTAGCAAACGACATAGTCCTTAAGAACCTGCCGGTCAAGGTGTCGTTCATCGAGAGGGAGAGGGCTGAGAGGGAGTACGGATTTGAGATATACCAAGGAGGGGTCGTTCCCGGAAGATACATTAGAGTCGTGAACGTCGAGGGATGGAACGTTCAAGCGTGTGGCGGAACCCACGTGACAAGTACGGGGGAGGTGGGGCTAATCAAGATAACTAAGGTGGACAGAATTCAGGATGGTGTCCTTAGGTTCGAGTACAAGGCCGGGAAAGCGGCCCTTGAGTACGTGAGAGAGCTAGAGGAAGACCTGCGCAACGTAGCGCAAGTCCTGGAATGCCCCGTCGAGCAAGTGTCGACGGTCGCGAGCAAGGTGAAGACTGAGCTCAAGCAGTTGAGGAAAGAATCGGAGGTTCTGAAGGGCAAGATCGCCGAAATGATCTTGCCCACGATCTTTGAGAGGAGGGGGAGAGGAGAAAAGGTGATAGACGTAGAGCTCGACAAAGCGGATTACGATAGCATGATAGCGTTGGCGGAGAGGGCCCTGAAGAAGATCAGAGACGTAGCGCTCATACTGCTGTCCAAGCAAGACGGCAGGACTTTGCTCGTCGTAGCCTGCGGCCCGGAGGCCATAGACGCGGGTTTAGAAGCAAATCGCTTAGCACTCGAAGTGGCGCAAGGGGGGAAGGGGAGGGCAGGAGGAAGGAGGGAGATAGCGCAAGGCTTCGTCGAGGACTTGAAGGGAGCGAAAGATAAGATCGAAGAGATGAAGAGTAAGTACCGCTGAAGGGTGAATTTAAGCTTAAAGGGGAGGCCTGTCCAACTAAGGTTAGCGTTATGGGCCCGTGGCGCAGCCTGGATAGCGCGGCATCAACCGCCGAGGTTGCCGCAAGCCTTCTAAGCTGACGGTCGGGGGTTCAAATCCCCCCGGGCCCGTCACCCTCCTTCCGCAACTCTTTTAAGCCACTACCTGAGCAGGTCCAGCACCTCAATCGCCTTGTCCTCAGTTGAATAGCTCCCTCGCATCCCTAACTGCACGGCCCTGAGTTCACGAGGACGTGGCCTGAGCTCATAGAGCGGTTCACGCATGAGTTAGAGTTCACAAATAGCATCGTTTGCGTGAATTAAGCATGTACATACATAGGCCTTCTAAGCGCGACTTTTTATTGCAAGGGCGGCCTCTTGAAAGTGAGGGAACGTGGTAAGGGTCCTCGCGATCCGCTTAAACAACAAGTGCCTAAGCTCGACGAGAGTACTAAGGGGGATATTGAAGAAGGCGCAAGGGGTGTTGAAGAAGTACCCGGGGTTCTCAGTCGCACACGCCGACTCCTTCCTCGTCTACGAGAGTCCCCTTGAGCTGGGGCCCCGATGTAGCCACTGTAGAGGCGATAGTAAAGGAGCTCGGAGTCCCCTACGACAAGATAGTCGCGGTTAAGCAGGTCTCGCCGCGAGCAACCCTGTCTTTATCCTCTCACTCATTTCACTATTCAAACCCTTCAACAAGCGTCTAGCAAACCTCAGAGACCTCTCCGTAACTGCGTTAGTGCGGTAGTCCAGCAACCAACATGCGATGTCCTCCTTGCCAGCCGCCCCCCTGTCGAGCAAAAAGGCCTAGCGAGGGCTCAGAGTTCTAGTAGAGTACGTCGAACCGTTGAGAAACAGCTCATCCTTTAACGCTTGAGCGTTTTAAATGAATTACTAAGCGGATTTCGAGGCTCTCACAAAAGCCAAGTAAGCGCTACGACGCTACGCTTATTATTAAAGGCCAAGAGTGTACAACACTACGTGAAGGACTTCTTGATAAAATGCTTTGGCAAAAACGCAAATACCTACAGAACTCAGAGCTAGCCCAGAGTTTAAGACTCAACGACCATCTCAAAGCGAGATTTTGAATACTTCTTGCCGTATATGCAGTACACCTTAACTCTCTTGCCCTTCTCAATGGGCTTGTCCGAAAAGAAGTACTCGACTACGAAGCCGTCTTTTAAGCCTATGGCATACCCGTTTGGAGTCCTCTGGACGTCGATCACTACACCCTCTCTGTAGATCTCTCTACGCTCCTCGCTCACGCCGAATCACGCTTAAGCAGGCATGAACGTCGGCATTTCGTCGGTCGCTACCTCCCTCTCCTCCTCCAAGGCTTTCCTCAAGTAAAGCGGCAACGTGAAGAGCGGTCTGTGGTAATCAGGGCAATAGAACTTAAGGTTTGACACCCCTCTCTCGGACAACCTCCTCTCAACCTCTTCATTGCTCAAGCTGAGGGGATCGTGCTTCAGCGAAGCAAGCACGAAGCCCCACGCCGAGACGTAGGACGGGATCCATGCGCTGTAGGCCCTAACCACGGGGAAGACTTGCCTTAGGGTGTTGTATATGAGGGTGTAGGACTTCCTGCTGTAGAAGACCGACGTCGCCTGAGTTGCCATTAATCCATCGGGCTTGAGCCGCTCCTTAACTAGCTCATAGAATTGCTTAGTGTATAAGAGATATGAAGGGCCTTCTGGCAACGGGTCGGTCACGTCGATTAATATCACATCGTATCGCTCATTAGTCTTTTTTAAATAGGCCCGCCCGTCGTCTATTACTAACTTTAACCTCTTATCTTCAAAAGCCCCAGCGCTGAGCTGGGGCATGAAGGTCTTGGAAACGCGGATTACCTCCTCATCTATATCGACCATCACGACGTCCTTAACGATATTGTGCTTTAAGACCTCCCGAACAGTACCCCCCTCTCCCCCGCCTATTACCAAGACCTTCTCGGGGCAGGGGTGAGTGACCATGGCGGGGTGGACGAGGGCCTCATGATATATAAACTCGTCGACGAGTGAGGATTGCACCTTACCGTCCAAGACCAAGCACAAGCCAAAGTCTTGAGTCTCAACTACATCTATTTCTTGATACTTTGACCTGCCGCTGTATAGGATCCTCTTCACTTTATGCACTACTATTGTAGACTCTGTTTGATGCTCAGCAAGCCATCTCCAGTTGAACGTCTTCTACCACCTTAGCTTCTATCGCCCTGGGCGAGCAAGCCTCTCTTAATTTCGAGGACGTTGACGCTCGAGGGCTTAAAGTTCTCGACTATGTGCTCGCACGCCTTCCAAGGATCCATGCGCTCGCCGCAAGTAAAGACGTCTACGGCCGCGTAGCCGTACTCGGGCCATGTATGAATGGTGACGTGGGACTCCGATATCAGGACCACGCCCGTCACGCCCTGAGGGTTGAACTTGTGGAAGAATACTCCGCATATGTTGCCGTTGGCCCTCCTCACTGCCTCAGCCAACACATTCTTTATGAAGGCCTCATCGTCTAGTAGCGTGGGGGAGCAACCATACAGTTCGAGTATTACGTGCCTTCCCAGCTCCGTCCTTAACTCCCCCATTCTCAATTCCCATCTCAGCCCCCTTTACGCAATATACATTCGGTTTTGGGGCCCTATAGCCTTTAAATATTTCGCGAATCTCCCTCCATCGGTTGATGTGGTAAAGCGATGTCGTAAAGCCAAGTGGACCTCGAGACCAACATTAAATACTCCTCTATTCGCAAAGGCTGGCGCTTGAGAGTTTATGAGGGGGGATGTATCTCTTTAAGGGATTTTTAAATGAACTATGTATTTTGTTTAGGACTCTTTAAGGTGAAGATCTTCAGACCTCTATTTCCAACTTTTCAATTAAATCTCTTGGTATTAGTTCCTTAACTTCATCAACGCTATTGAAAGGCCTTCTCTTTAAGATGTGTAGAGCTACGGTCTTTGACAGCCCTGGAATGCTTTGAAGCAACTTGCGATGCGCCTTATTGATGTTTATTGGGGACTCTACCCCTACGACCGATCTAAACCCGTGCTTTAAGACGACTACGTCGATCCTCTCCCTAACGGCGCGCGGGTAGGGGAGGTACACTAATATGGGATACGAGCCCGCTTGTCTAGCGTAAGTTCCGCCCCCACCTCTTTTCTCGACGTAGCAACCTCTCAGCTTGGTCCACGTCGGGACCACTCTCTTGAGCATAGGTAAATCGACTTCTAGCCTCATCCTCCTCTTGTACACCTTGAAGAGCCTCTTGTTCTTCCTGATCACGGCGTTCCCGACCTCCCACATAGGTGTATTGGGGAAGGCCATCACTTGCCTTATGTTTATCCTTCTGACCATCAAGCCTTCTTCCAAGACCCTCTTCATGAAGTCTAAATTGGCTTGGTAAGTCTCCTCGGTCTCTCCCTTGAGCCCATAGACGAAGTTGACGCCTGGTAGAAGGTGCGGCAAGCCGTTGTAGCCCCTCTGAGCTCCTACGCTATTGACTATGCGTATTGCCTCGAGGGCCTCTTCAGGGTAGACCTTCAAATTGTTCAGTTTTATGACCTTTGGATCTGCTGACTCTATGCCAAAGGCGGCCACGTCGCCTGGGGTGTGGTGCTCGACAATTATCTTGCATATCTCGAGGGACTCCTCCTTGTGGTGGTAAACCGTACCAGGATTGACGTTGTCTATGTGTAAGGTCTCAAGGTCTGGCGCTACGGCCCTTATGCCCCTGAAGAGCCTCTCTATGGCTTCGACGTTCGGCTTCGGGAACTCCCTCTCGCCGACCTCCCTAGACTGATATGTGAAGAGGTCTGGTTGTCTACCCAGCCTTATGTGCCTGACCCCAGCTTGGTATAGCGCTTCGACTTCCTCGACGACGTCCTCCACAGCCCTGAACCTCGGCTCACCGTAGAGGGGCTCTACGCAGAAGGAGCATCCCCCAACAACGTAGCGAGGGCAGCCCCAATAGGTCTCTATCTCGCATATTAGGTTGAAACCGTAGTTCGGGTGCTGAGTGACTATGTTGGCTCCGCGCACGGCCACCTTAGCTACAAATGAGGGGTCCCTCTCGAAAACAGGCAATTGGAGGTCGCGTTTGAAGTCATTTAAAGCGAGCTCGTACACGTACCTCTCAAAAGCCACGTGGAACATGTAGTCGAAGTCTCTGCGCACCTCCTTGGGTATGATGGCCGTTCGGCCCCCCTCGACGCCGAAGCCGAAGGACGCGACAGGCCCTATAAGGACCTTCACGGGCTCTATTAGGAGGCGGGACCAAGTCTTTAGCTCGCTCAGCTTAATCGGCGTTCCTCCCAAGTACCTTCCGGGAACGGCCACCCCAGCGGTGAAGATCACGCAATCAAATTTTGAGAGCTCCTTTAAGTAGCGATCGACGTCACTTCTCAGCTGATCGACCGTCAGGTACAATATCTCAGCGTAGGGCTTCGCGAGCCACACGGCCCCAGCCGTATACCTAGCGTATATGTCGAGGTAAGGGGGAACGCCCAAGCCGCTGGGCTCGTCGTCGTAGCCGTCGATTATGCACACCTTAGGCGGCATAGCTCCTTAAATTAAAAAGGATGGGGCCGTGCTCTAATAAAGGCAGAGGAGGTCCTGTGAAAGTTAAAGACGTCGGCGAGTGGGAGGTCATCAATAGGATCTGGGGGGTGCTGGCGAGAGACGAAGAGGAGATCATGGGCTTCAACGACGATGTAGTCGCCAAGAGAGTCGGGAGAGGCTGGGTCCTCGTAGCGCACACGAACGCTCTCGTGGAGAGCACGGACGTCTTGCCGGGAATGAGTCCCCATAGCATCGGATTTAAGTCGGTGGTCATGAACGTCAGCGACTTCGCCTCGAAAGGCGTAAGACCACTTGGGATGCTATTCGCGCTAGGTGTGCCCAAGGAAGTCGACGTCGAGTACGTCGAGGAGATAGCGAGGGGCTGGAGGGACGCATCTTTGAAGTACGGCCTCTACATCTGGGGAGGAGACGTCAGCGAGGCCGGGGAGCTCACGCTCTGCGGCACGATAATCGGGCTGGCCAAAGAGGGGGTGTTGATGAAGAGGAGGGGAGCGAGGGAGGGAGACGTCGTGGCATGCATTGGAGAGTTCGGGTTGACCAGCGTCGCGTACTTGATGCTCCTCAAGGGTCTCAAGGCGCCGGACAGAATGGTGGAGAGGAGGGCGTTGAGGGCTGTCTACTATCCAAGGGCCTACTTAGAGGAGGGGCTGAGACTATCTCGACTCGGCGTCGTGACCTCCTCCATGGACAGCAGCGACGGGCTTGCTTGGACGTTGCACACCCTGTGCTCCTTGAACGGCGTGGGAATGAGGATAAAGAGCGTACCCATCCCGATTGAAGTGCGGCGCTACGCCGAAAAGTATGGCTTAGACCCTTATGAGCTAGCGCTCTACGGAGGAGAGGAGTACGCGTTGGTTTTCACGTTGAGGAGAGATGACCTTGACAGATTGCCCAAGAGCTTGGCCAAGAGGGTCCACATCATGGGCGTGGTCACGTCCGACAAAAAGCTCAGGCTCGAAGTCGACGGAAGCGAGAGGAAGATCGAGGCAAGAGGATGGGAGCACTTCAAATCTAGCACCTAGTACACGCAGTTGAGAGCATGACAACTATAACTCGACGTGGAGCTCGCCGTTTACGACTTTGACGGAGTACACCTTCGATGGGCTCTGGGCTGGGCCCTCGATGGCCCCTCCGCTACCCAAGTCAAAGACTGCTCCATGACAGGTGCACACTATTCTCTTGCCCTCCCTCAACTCTCCGTAGAAGGACGTCCGACAACCAGCGTGAGGACATCTGTTCTCAACGGCGTAAAAACGTCCTCAAGCCTTATCATTAGGATCTCTTTACCTTCGACCTTAAACCTCTTCTTCTCTTCGATCTTTATTTCATCGATCTTGCACGGTCTAGCCGTAGAAACCCCTCAAGCCAAAGAGGCTTAAAAGCGTGTTGCGGGTTATGCCTAGCTTAACATCCTAATAATCTATGAGGGCCGGCCATGTCCAGATGGTATTGGCCGTCATGGAGATTTGTTTGGAGCCCCGGGCGGGATTCGAACCCGCGACCTGCCGCTTACGAGGCGGCCGCCATAACCGCTAGGCAACCGGGGCCCTCGCGCCATCTTCTGCTCCAGTCCTTAAGATAAAACTTACCTCAGAGCCCGCTTAAGAGAGGGCCCGATACCTCTCTTAGTAAGCCAAAAGCTGGCCAAGAGGTGACATTCTTCTATTCAGCACGAAATAAATATAGTGCACCTTGTAAATCAACACTAGGCAGGCGGGGGTGGCCGAGCCAGGTCAAAGGCGCGGGACTGAGGCACGGCCTACTGAGGCCGCTCGACTCCCGTGGCGTAGGCCTGCGTGGGTTCAAATCCCACCCCCCGCACTAATTTATTAAATTAAGTAAGTCGTAAATTCTTCTTTGGCGTACTTTCGTTTGACATGGTGAACGTATGGATCGTTGTAGGTTACACTGCTACCGCGCCAATTATGCCACGAGAGCTCTGGTGCGTAGCGCCTTCGGTCCCTTTAGAGTTGAATCGACAAAGAGCGTCTACAGCTACCTCGGCTAGAGCAAGATAGCTAAACACCTTAATCTATCTGAGCCTCTGCTCTTAAAGGGGCGAGCTCATGTCTTTAAAGGAGCTCATCCGAAGATACGCTCTCGAAGAAGTGGGCTTCGACTTCGCGGGCTTCTCCTCGGCGGAAGACTTCAGGGACTTCGTGAAGTCCTGGGTCAGGACCATCATAGTACTAGGGCTAGAGGCGTGGGACGAGGCCTTCGACATGGTCATCTTCAGGGAGAGAGGAGGCAGGTTCGACGTCTACTACGTCTACGAGGAGGTCATGGCAGAAAAGGCGCTGAAGCTGTGCGTTTACTTGAGGGCTCTGGGCCTCAGGGCTGAGCACGAGCCCTATTGCTTGCCGTTGAAGCAGGTCGCCCTCAAGGCAGGGGCTGGATGTTACGGCAAGAATTCCTTGATAATAAACCCCATATATGGTTCTAAGCTCAGGCTCACATGTGTGGTCACGGACGCCAATGTCGAGCCCGACGCTCCCTTTAAGGGCGATCTTTGCGGTGCTTGCGACGTATGTATGAGGGCCTGCCCACTCCAAGCCATAAGAGAGCCCTACAAGATCGAAGCGAGGAGGTGCGTAAACTCGCTGGCCCCTCCCTCCAGAGATGTCGATGTAGACGTCTTAGAGATGGCGACTAAACTCTTGAAGAGACTCACAAAGAACTCCATGATCTTATGCTCAGTGTGCCAAGTAGTCTGTCCATACAATAAGCGCGCAAAGGATTTTTGAGGAAACGGAAATCTCTAAGTGGGCAATGATGACTCTGGCCTCGACGATCTCGATGAAGAAGATCTTGAGTGCTGAGCCTTTATTTAAATTAAGGACCAGCGAGTCGATGTAGAGGCAACTAATGTCGATGTGCTTTGAGGACTGACGTCAAGAGCGTTGAGCTGGAGCTCTAAGCTTCATTTCTCATGGTATTATCTCTATGGTGTTTGGGAAGGGAGGGTAATTTAAGGCGTCGATCTTTACAGAGCCCTCTTTAATAGCTTCCTCTATCTCGGACTTACTGCTAAAAAGCTGATCGATGAGGGCCCGCGTAGCTCTGCAGAGGACTTCGAAACCCTCGTCGCCCCACAGCCTCTCGTGGTAGGCGTAGAGACAGCGGCCCCCGCAGAGCGCGCCGTAGTCGCAACTCGTACAGGGATCCCCTATCCCTACTCTCCCAAGGAGGTCGACGAACGTAGATCTCTTAACGTTGCCGAGCCTCGCCCAGCTCACGTCGACAGCTATCGGGCAAGACAAGACGTCGCCACTAGTGTTTATGGCTAAGGCGTTCCACCCTGCTCCGCACGGGGGCTCCCAAGCTTAAGTTCCTCGCGATAGCATACGACAGAGCCTTGAAGGGCGCTATCCCTAGGATCTTTCCTCTGAGGAGGTTGGAGACCCATAAATCGACCAGGCGCTCAAGCTTGGGTACGTATTCGTTGAGCAACCAGAACTTAAAGCCCTCCATGTCTGGGTTCCAGACAGCGTTTAGTTGCCAGTGCACGTGGTCGAAGAGGTTCAGGGAGAGCAAGTGGATGGCGTCTCTGTAGACGTCGCTCGACTCAGTCAAGGTCATCCTCGCTATCAAGTCCCCCTCGTAGCCCATCTCTCTAAGCTTCCTCGCTGACTCCACGACTTTCTTGTAGACTCCCCTGCCCCTATGCCTGTCCGTCACTTCCTCCACGCCGTCTACCGATAGCAAGATCGCGTCCATTTGCAACCAATAATCTCGAGGCAACCTATCGATTAGAGTGCCATTTGTCTGTATGACGAAGTGCTCGGCATCTATCCTCTCCATAACCTTCATAACCCATGAATGGTTGAGGAGGGGCTCCCCTCCATAGAAGGCTATGACTAGCCCCTCGACGCCGCTTAAGAAGTCTTGGAGATCTCTTATGGTGTACTTGATGCTCGGCGGGACGAGGTGATTTGGGAAGCTGCCGCCACAGTAATCGCACTTCAAATTACACATGCCAGTAGTCAGCACGTAGCATAGTGCGCCTCTTTGCGTGTATTTGAGAGGGCTTTCAGCATCGGGGTTGAAGCTCATCGGCCTCTCGCAAACCTACCCTTTCATCATCTCGAAATAGTTTTTACGTGGCCTAGCTTTAAACTTACGGGCTCTACTTTGTGGAGATTGATGTTGACCACTGAGGCTGGCAAGGAGCGCTGGACGGCTTGGGAGGCCATCGACACGATATTTCCGTATGATCTCAATGCCTACGTTAGGGCATTTAACGACAGAGGGGTAGTGTTGGTCTGGTCAAGCCTGCCAGGTCGCCAATTAGTAGAACTTCTGTCCGGTAGACTCACTAGGGCCTATAAATTCGTGGTGTTCGACGACGCCTCTCCAGCGAGGCTTAGAGACATAATAGCTTCGGCCAAGAGGGTCTTGAAGGGGTTGAAGAGGGTCAACGTTGTGAGTAGAGTGCGGGGGGATTACCTCGAAGTAGACGAGGAGAAGCTGTCAAGCATGATAATGGAGAGGCTCGAATTGACGGGAGGCGAGAAGAAGCTCGTAATTAATGTGGTTTGGGATGTCGTCGGGTTGTCGTTGGTTGACGAAGGCTAAAATAAAAAGCGTCTTTCCACGTTATAATTTGTGAGCTTATATCGGTGTTGGTGAAAGATGTAGCATGCATAGCACGGTGTTCTTTCATGAGGGCTGAGGGCTTCGACATCACGACCAGCAAATCCGTGTTCAAGGACGAAGGAGCTCTTTCATTTGAGTACGTGCCTCCTAGCTTGCCCCATCGAGAGAGACAATTGAAGATTTTAGTAAACTTCTTCAGGTACATAGTTGAGGGGGAGAGAGGCTTCTATCAAAAAGCCCTTCTGATAGGGAGCGTCGGAACGGGTAAAACTGCCACCTCCAAGCTCTTCGGGAAGATTTTGGAAGAAGAGCTTGGAAAAAGGGGCAAGGGCTTCAAGTTTATCTACGTGAACTGCTATCGAGAGAGGACCCTTTTCTTCATATGTCAGAGGGTAATGGAGGTCTTGGCCCCCTCCCTACCTAGTAGGGGGTTGTCCCCTCAAGAGCTCTTAAAGATGATAGTCTCGCTACTCGAGGAGAGGCAACTGTCGATAATCCTAGTGCTCGACGAAGTCCACTACTTCGTGAAGACGGCAGGGCAGGAGGCGCTTTACAATTTGTTAAGGATATTAGAGGGCTACGAGGAAGACAAGGTCAAGTTGGGCCTGATGCTCATCTCGAGGAGCAAGGATTTCGTCTACGAGTTAGATGACGTCGTTAAGAGTAGCCTGACCAAGAACATAGTGGAATTTGAGCCGTATACCTCCCAACAATTGATGGCCATACTTCAGGAGAGGGTCAAGCTAGCTTTTAGAGAGGGGGCGGTGCTTCCGGAGGCGTTAGAGGTTATAGCCGACAATGTCGGCATTGATCGCGGAGGTAGCGGCGACGCTAGGCTGGCCATAGAGTTGTTATGGAGGGCCGGCAAAATAGCTGACATGAAGGAGAGGGACCAAGTAACGCCAGACGACGTGAGAGAGGCAAGTAGCTTCATACACCCGGCTATCAGAGTCGAGGATCTAAAGAGCTTGTTAATAGATGAGAAGATCGTGCTGCTCTCGATAGCTAAAGAGTTAAAGAAGGGGGTCGCGTACTTGAGGATGGGGTCTTTTGAAGAGAAGTATCGAAGCGAGTGCGAACTTTGGGGGCTTAGGGCTAAGAGGCATACACAACTATGGAAGATCGTTAAGAACTTAGAGAAGATGGGTTTCATAACGACAAAAACCGCGACCATCGGAAGGGGGAGAACCACGTTAATAGGCTTACCCGCAATACCAGCTTATCTACTAGAAAAAGAGGTTTCGAGGCTTTTGGCTGAAGAAATTGGAGGAAAGAGTGTTGAGCGTGGAAAACCTGTTAGGCTCTAGAGCTAGAATAAGGATATTGAGAGTCATGCTGGACAAAGAAGAGCTTAACATAACAGCCATAGCTAGAGAGGCAGGAGTCAATTACAAGACGGCTTTGCGCCACCTCGAAGAGTTAAAGGACATGGGCGTCATCACGGAGAAGGTCTTCGGTAGGATAAGGATCTTCAAAGTCAATCATGATGATCCTCGTGTTAAGGCCTTGAAGGTCGTGTTTGACTCTATTGGTGGTCTAGATGAGGGTTTCCATGGTCGACGTGACGGATAAAGCCGACATGTACAGAGAGGCGGAGGCGGAGGGCTTCATAAAGCTGAGGCCCGAGACCCTAAAGAGAATACGAGAGGGCAGTGTGGAGAAGGGCGACGTTTTCTCGACGACAAATATAGCAGCTATACTGGCCGCAAAAAAGACAGCCGAACTACTACCGCTATGCCACCCGATCCCATTGACTAACGTTTCAGTCCGCATAGACGTAGAGGACGAAGGGGTGAGGGTTCGCACTTCTGTGAGGGCCGTGGGGAAGACTGGAGTAGAAATGGAGGCCCTAGTGGCTACAACAGTGGCACTTCTAAACGTGTGGGACATGGTGAAGAAGTACGAGAAAGACGAAAATGGCCAATATCCTCACACCGAAATTACAAGCATAAGAGTGAGGGGCAAAGTTAAGAGGGAAGCGAAGTGAGCAAGGTCGTAGAGGAGCATAGGGAAAAGGCCCCTCTAAAACTGTCCTTCTATGCTATAGTAACTAGCGACACTCTCTACAACTTATTTAGAGAAGGAAAAGAGGTTAAGGAAGATAATGGAGAAAAGATAAGAAGTATTGTAGAAGCGGAAGGCCACCTGTTTAAGGGTAGGTCTATAGTCCCTAACGACGCCTCCACCATAAAACAAGAGATAAAAAGAGTTGTTGAGGATGTGGGACCCGATGTTATAATAACGACTGGTGGTACTGGCTTAAGCGATAGAGATGTGACCATCGAGGCTGTTGAAGAGCTCTTCGAAAAGAGGATCCCGGGCTTCGGAGAACTCCTAAGGTTTTTAAGCTATGGCGAAATCGGTAGCGCAGCCATGCTGACGAGGGCAACCGCGGGGGTTTACAAAAAAACTGCCATATTTTCAATACCTGGCTCTCCCCATGCTGTCGAGCTCGCTCTTAGGAGGCTGATACTTCCAGAGGCTCGCCACATAGTAGCCCACGTGAGGGGCTAATTTTGAAGACGGTGATAGGTGTAGTAGGCTCCAGGAGAGAGGCAAGGCTAAAGCTGATGCACGCGTTAGGTAGCAAGCTAGCAAATAAGGGCTATAACGTGGCGTTGATCTTCCAGGACGATTATAACGGTATCAAAGACTCTAAAGTTTTCCTAGTAGTGGACGTCGTGAACACCTCAACGTTCATAAGGGTTGGCTCAAAGCTCAGCTTAGACGATATTAAGAAGTTCATCCCTGGCAAGTGGTGCTTAGTATTAGTCGAGGGGCATAGAGCTATACCACATGTAGTGGCCGCTTCATCAGAGGCTGACGTGAGCGAGGCAGATGCTAAAAGCATAGCTATAGTGCCCTTAAGCGATGATGTTAAGCGCTTAGCGGCCTCTCAGACGAGCAAGATCGTCGACGTCGACGAGGTGCTCAGGGCCATTCACGAGGTGATGCTAGAAGACATCATGAAGCTTCTAGCACTAGAGAACTGCGGTGGATGCGGCTTTAACAATTGTAGGGACCTCGCCGAGGCCATAGCTAGGGGCGAAGAAGATCCCGTAAAGTGCATTAAAAGAAGAGAGGGCGTGAAGTTAGTGGTTGACGGAGAGCTCGTGCCATTAAACCAGTTCACATCAAAGATGTTCGTCCAAGTGCTGAGGGGGCTTTTATCGATATTAAAGGGAGTCCCGAAAGACCCAAAGAAAGTTTTTCTTGAGGTAGACCTTCACTAGCCACGTTTCTTCAAAAATGCCTCCATGGATTCGTTTAGGTCTAACCACCGTGAAATATCGCGTTTAGCAAGGCCGGAGGCTTCAAACATTACGTGCAGGAATGGCATCACCTCCGTGCTAGCCTTCTTTCTAGATAGATGACACTTGGAGGCTATTTTCTCACATATTGACTCCCTGATGGCTCTCATGTCTTTAGCTTTAGCTAGCAACAATATCTTTTGAGGAAAACCATACTTAGTAAACCTGTACGGATGTATTTTCGACATCGCGATCCCCGCCGTCATGAAGTCTATTATGTACTTCAGTAGCTCCCACTTCTGCCTCCTCTTCATTCTACCCAAGAATACGTCGGCTCTCGCCAAATAATAATACGCCTTAGCAAGTTCTTCTGGGTCCGTGTACTGCCTTGGCAAGTTTTCATCTATCCAGAGCATAAGGGTCTCGTAGTCGAGCAACGACGAGTTTATCACGTTTCTAGCGTCATCGCACCGCTTTGCAGAGAAGAGCATCCTCAAGACGTCAAAAGCTTGGTATTGCCTGTTCCTAGCCCTTAGCCACGAGACGTCATTCACTGTCAACCTCTTCTTACCTTGAGCCACCGCTTGAAGGTCATTAACTGCAGACCTCATGTCGCCTTCGGCGAGTTCAGCTATTATCTTCAGAGCCCTCTCGTCGGCCATTATTCCCTCTTTCGTGCATATCTTCTTCAAGTGCTTTATTATGGAGGATGACCTCAGGCGCTTGAACTCTATCATTACGGATACCTCTCGGAGAGGCCTCAGCTTTGGATCCCAGGGATCGTTCGCTGCCATTACTATGGGGACTCTTGACTCCTTGATGAGCTCGACTATTGCTTTGACGGCATCGGCCTCGCCTATGCCATAGAGGCCGTCAATTTCGTCTAAGAAGATGAGCTTGCCCTTGGAACTGTAGAGGCTGACTGTTCTTGACGATTGGCCGACGAGCCTTCTCAGAGTCCCTTCGGTTCGCGTGTCACTGGCATTTAGCTGAAAAAGCTCGTAGTCAAATTCCTTGGCCACAACTTCTACGAGCAAGGTCTTGCCGACGCCGGGGGGGCCGTAGAGTAGGGCCGCTTTTTCGCCAGGCCTCCAGTTTTTCAGCCACGAAACGAAGTTGTCTATGTAGTCGGCTTCGCCCACTATCTCCTTTATCTCGGCTATTGAGCGAGGCTTGTGCTTCTCGGTCCAAGGAACATATGAGGGAGTTGACATGGCTAACCAGCCATTTTCTTGCCCAACCTAGCCAGCTGAGCTAAGAAGGCCGTGATTTGTATGTCTTCGTTGGCCCCTTCGGTGAGCCTGTAATCAGTCTCAGCCACCAAGTCCTCTATCTCCATCTTTAATGGCTCAGGCACGTCGAGCCTAAAGACCTCTATGTGTACTTGCCTTATTATATCCGACCCCGTCAAGCCGTAGTTTATCATCAAGTCGTAGACCTTCTGTCTTGCCGCCAAAACGTCGCCCTTCAACGCCAGCTTGAGCATCTCGTGGACCTCGGTTGGCCTAGCCCTGCCCGCTACCTTGTAAACCGTCATGTCATCGACTGGACCTCCGTAGGCAGCAGCCGCTTGAAGGAGATTTATAGCCCTCCTCAAATCGCCACTAGCCACGTACCAGATGGCGTCTATGCCTTCTGGAGTGAGCTTGACGCCCTCCTTAGTAGCTATGAACTTCAACCGTTCTGCTACGTCCTCTTTCGATAACATCGAGAATCTGAAGATCGCACAGCGCGACTGTATTGGCTCTATTATCTTTGACCCGTAGTTCGCTATCAATATGAACCTCGTGGTCCTCCAAAACATCTCCATTATGCGCCTCAAGCTCCACTGCGCCTCTGAGGTCATGGCATCGCACTCGTCTAATATTATGACCTTGAAGGGGACGTCACCCAACGCCACGGTCCTAGCGTAGTCCTTGACCCTCTCCCTTATCGTCTGTATGCCCCTCTCGTCGGAGGCGTTGAGCTCCAAGACGTTTTGGCGCCAGTTTTCGCCGTAGAGCTCGTAGACTAAGCAGAGAGCTGCCGTAGTTTTGCCGGTCCCAGGCGGACCGACAAATAGCAAGTGAGGGATGTTCTTCTCTTCTACGAACCTCTTTAACCTCTCTATTATCTCCTTTTGGTTTACGATTTCATCGAGCCTCCTTGGCCTATACTTCTCGACCCAAAGGGCTGGCAACTCTTCCTTGAAGGCCATATAGCTCTCAGAGTATTTATCTCGGCGCACTCTTATAGGGTTTAGCCGGTGCGAAGAGGGGTAGGGTTCTACGCTTTGAGAGAAACTTTTTGTGGTGAGAAGTGAGATAAAGGTTGAGAGTGATGGCTACCTTTTTGTGCGGAGAGCCCCTCTACGACGTTGAAAAGGTGAGGGTCAAAGTCTTAAAAAAGATCCCAGAGATAAGAGTCGGAGACGAGGTGTTGGGACCTTTTCCTCAAGATCAAGAGGTAGAGGTAGAGAGGTGGATCGCTAAGATCCTGAAGGAAGAAGGATACGTCGAGATAATAAATGAAAAGGGCATCGACTTGGCGGCGATATCGAAGATCGCATGGAGGGAGAGCAGAACCCCTCAACCGGTTCCGCTTGAACCAACGTTCTACGTTAAAGTTAGAAGCTACCTCAAGTCCTTGGCCGAGAGGGCGAAGGCCAATCCTGAGGCCTTAAATGAGAAGAGGTTGGCTGAGGTGAGGTTGATCGACATCATTAACTGCAGGGTCCAAAAGATTGTTAACATAGCTTTGACCGGCGCTCAACCGCCAAGAGAGGTCCTCGACTGCCTTACCCCAGAGGAGAGGATTTTGTTTAACGAAATATGTGGTCTCATCTCGAGGTGGCGTCGGAGCATTAGAGGTAGAGAGAGTGGTTGAGGCAAAGCTTCAAGACCCCATAGTACAATTTACAGAGTTCTTCAAGTCGTTTGCGGATAGTAAGGGTAACTTGAAGTACAGGGAAAGAATACGTCAAATGATAGTCTCTGGCCTCAAGTCCCTCGTAATAGACTTCGACGACTTATTGTTATTTGACGACAGCCTGGCTAAGGGAGTTGTGGACAAGCCTAGAGAGTACGTAGAGTTTGCATCTATAGCGTTGTACGACGTCGTAAAAACAGAGAGTAGGGCCTTCGCCGAAAAAGTCGGTAGGTTCCACGCGCGCTTCAGAGGAGCTGGCGATTTAGTCCCGATAAGGAAGATAAGGGCCGAGCACGTAAACAAGATGATAACAATAGAGGGCGTTATAGTTAGGGCAAGCAACATAAAGCAAAAGCTCGTCGAAGGCACCTTCATATGCAAAAACGTCGAATGCAGAGAGATAATAAAGATCCCTCAGGACTCTAGGACCTTCAGCTACCCGAACATCTGCCCTCGATGTGGAAAGAGGGGGGTCTTGGAGTTCAGCCCCGAAAACTCGACGTTCATGGACGTTCAGACTCTCGTCGTCCAAGAGAGGCCTGAGGACGTGCCCTCTGGTCAACTGCCACGCTCAATAGAGGTCTTCGTCGCCGACGACTTAGTCGACAAGGTAAGGCCTGGCGACAGAGTCCTGATAAGCGGAATTTTATCGGTGAGGCAGGAACACTCGCCGAAGCTCGGCAAGTTAACCACCTTCATGACGTACTTAGAGGCCAACCATGTAGAGGTCTCGACGAAAGGTGTCGAGGACGTCGAGATAACGCCAGAAGACGAAGAGGAGATAAGAAAGGCCGCTAAAGACCCGAACATCGTGGAGAAGATAGTGAAGTCGATAGCTCCTTCGATCTACGGGATGGATGAGATAAAAGAGGCCATAGCCTACATGCTTTTTGGAGGAGTTCCCAAGGTCATGCCTGATGGAGTTAAGGTAAGAGGGGATATACACGTTCTCATAGTCGGAGATCCTGGGACAGCCAAGAGCCAGCTTCTACAGTACGTAGCTAGACTTGCGCCGCGCGGAATATATACGTCTGGCAAGGGCTCAACAGCGGCTGGGCTAACCGCGACGGTCGTTAGAGACAAAAACACGGGGGACTTCTTCCTCGAGGCTGGTGCCTTGGTCCTCGCAGATAATGGCATCGCAGCGATAGATGAGATAGACAAAATGCGGGATGAAGATAGGGTCGCTATGCATGAAGCTATGGAACAGCAAACCGTAAGCATAGCCAAAGCAGGGATCGTGGCCACGCTCAATGCAAGAACTTCCATCTTGGCGGCGGCCAACCCGAGGTTCGGCAGGTACATGTCGAATAGGCCTGTGTCAGAAAATATCAATCTGCCCGTCACGATATTGTCGCGCTTTGACTTCATATTCGTAACTACTGATAAGCCAGATAAGGCTAGGGACTCTGCTTTGGCCGATCACGTTTTGACCTTAAGGGCCATGAAAGGCGAGCCTGTGGCCCCCTTCAGCCCCGATTTCCTCAGAAAGTACATAGCTTATGCGAGAAAACATGTAAAGCCGAGACTGACTGATGAGGCAATAGAGAAGATAAAAGAATACTTCCTTAGTTTGAGGGAAAGAGCTTCGGAGGATAGCCCAGTACCCATCACAGTAAGACAATTAGAGACCCTAGTTAGGGCTGCCGAGGCGAGGGCTCGCATGGCTCTTAGAAGTGAGGTTACCGCAGAAGACACGGCGGCAGTCATTAGACTCATGGATCATTACTTGAGGACTGTAGGGAGTGATGCGGCGGGGAGGCCCGACATAGACATAATAATGACTGGGAAGCCTAGGAGCGTACAGCAGAAGTTAGTGAGGATAGTGGAAATAGTGGAGGAACTTCAGAAAGAGCTCCAAGGAGGGCCTGTCAGTAGAGAGCTGATATTCGAAAGGGCCGAAAAGGAGGGCATAGACAAGGCTTTCGTTGAAAGGGCCCTTAAGCAACTCATAAACGACGGAGTGCTCTTCCAACCACGCGATGGCTATTACAAGAAGGTCTGAAGTTTTGTGCAGGTGAAGGGAGATCGAAGTAAGCGCCCTAGAATTACCCGACAAGATAAAGCAGGTGCTAATTGAAAGGGGCATTAGGAGGCTCTATCCCCCTCAAGAAAAGGCCGTTAGAGCAGGCCTCTTAAAGGGCAGGAACTTAGTTATTTCTGCCCCCACAGCCTCAGGGAAGACCCTCATCGCCGAGCTCGCGATAGTCAAAAAGGTGATCGAAGAGAGGGCCAAGGCCTTATACTTGACACCACTAAGAGCTCTTGCTTACGAGAAGTGGCTTGAGTTCAAAAAGTACGAAGAAAGAGGACTCTTGAGAACGGCCGTCACGACGGGCGATTACGACAGCGACGATAAGTGGTTGAGCGATTACGACGTCATAGTTTGCACTAATGAAAAATTCGATAGCCTAATAAGACACAAGGCTTCATGGCTCGATGAAGTTAAGGTCGTAGTCTCGGACGAAGTGCATCTGATAAGTGACCCAGAGAGAGGGCCGACGCTAGAGGCCGTTTTAGCTAGACTTAGGGGACGCTTGAGGGATTTACAGGTCGTCGCCCTGAGCGCCACAATAAGCAATGCCAACGAAATCGCTGAGTGGCTTGGCGCGGAGCTCGTCGAAAGCGATTGGCGACCCGTGCCTCTAAAAATGGGCGTTTGCGTGGGCAATAGGATCACCTTCGATAGCGGCGAGGAGCATGTATTTGAGAGGGTGACGGGGGACTCGATAATAGACATGGCCTTAGAGGTCGTGAAGAACGGAGGTCAATGCCTCGTCTTCGCCAACACCCGTCAAAACGCCGTGAAGTACGCCAACAAGATGTCGAGACATTTGGAGCCTTACGTTGACCCTAAAGAGGTCAGGGACCTCTGCGAAGAGATACAAGAAGGCGAGGAGGCCTCCATAGTAAACGAGGAGCTCGCAAGCTTAGTTAGAAAAGGGGTAGCGTTCCACCACGCAGGCCTTTCAGCGAGGCAGAGGAGGATAATCGAAGAAGGTTTTCGAGGCTTTAAGATAAAAGTCGTGTGCTCAACGCCCACCCTAGCCGCAGGGGTCAACTTGCCAGCCCGAAGGGTCATAATTCAAGACTACAGGAGGTACGAGGTCGATCGCGGGTTCTACAGAATCCCCGTCTTGGAGTTTCACCAAATGGCCGGTAGGGCTGGGAGGCCGCAATACGACGAATATGGAGAGGCCGTAGCTGTCACGAAGACTGAGGTAGAGGCTTACGACGTCTTTACTCGCTACATAAAGTCAAAGCCCGAGAATATAACATCACAGCTAACGAACGAAGCGTCATTGAGGAAACATGTGCTGGCAACGATAGCTTCGATGGATGAAGCAACGTTGGATGACGTCCACGAATTCATATCGAGGACCTTCTATGCCCATCAGTTCACCTCCCTCGGCGCCATGCTCAGCGTTAAGGGGGTTCTCAGGTTTTTAGAGAGGGAGCGCTTCATCGTTGTCGAGGGAGATGTGTTGAGAGCGACGAAGCTCGGCCGCAGAGCGTCGGAGCTCTACATAGATCCTCTATCGGCGGTCATATTGTTGAGGTACTTAAGGGGGCTGAGGGGAGAGACCACGCTCAAGTACTTGCACTTAATATGCAAGGTCCCCGAGGTGCCCAAGCTCCACGTCAGGAGAGGGGAGAGGGAGAAGCTTGCCTCCTTCGTCCTAGAGAGCGACGAGGTACTGTCGGATGACGACGAGGACTTGACCGCCGTTATGTCTGAGGTCAAGACCGCCCTCCTCCTATACGACTGGATAAATGAGGTCCCCGAAAACGATGTGGTGCTGAGATATGACGTTGGGCCGGGAGACGTACACGCGTTAACTCAGGCGGCAGAGTGGATATGTCACGCAGCTAGCGAAATAGCCAAGGTTATGGGCTTTGCAGTCCACGCTCACAAGCTCAGCGCCCTAGTCCCCAGGATAAGGTGGGGGGTCAGAGAGGAGCTGTTGGAATTGCTACGGCTTGAGGGCATAGGAAGAGTTAGGGCCAGAATCCTGTACCGGCATGGATATAGAGGGCTCAAAGAAGTCGCGGAGGCCGAGCTGGCGGAGCTGACAAAGTTGCCTAAGATAGGGCCGAAGATAGCACAGAAGATCATAGACCAAGCGCAGAAGCTTTTGAGACGGAGTAGTGGGGCCGGGGGGATTTGAACCCCCGATCACCAGCGTTCTGTGAAGTTGGGGACTTCTCCCCAGGCTGGCATCCTAGTCCAGGCTAGACTACGGCCCCTCTTTAAGGTTGAGATCTAGAAAAGCTATTTATCTCTATTTCGCTCGACGCCACGAAGCTCAGGACCTTTGTGAAGGAGTTTTCGGACAAACTTCTTTTGTACTCTCGCAAAGCTTTGATGGCTTCTTCATCGCTGAAAACCGTCCCTAATTTCTTTCGTACTATGGTTGAGAGTTCCGTTTTGGACAAGAAGAGGTAGCTGAAGAGCGAGGAGACGTTGGCTGGCCTTCTGCTTCTACTCGAGCTACCGAAGTCCATTATCACGGGTTCGAGACGTGGTTTCACAACTATGTGCTTCTGTGCTCTTGAAAGCTCTCCATGGTCTAGGCCTATGACGTCAAGTCTTCTGCACTGCTTTAACAGGTCAACCACTACCTTCTTGACCTCGGCCTCAACAGCGAGCCTAACAAATACGTCTATGTGTTGTCCTTCCACCAAATCCATCACTATAAAGTCCTCGCTAAAGCAGCGGACCCTGGCTCCGACCCCAACGCTATTCGCCAACATCTGATTCTCGCCTTCAACAATTAACGTCTTAACATGCGAATCGACCCTCCTAATCTTAAGGGCGACCAGCGCCCCGTCCATCAATGCCTTGACCACGATGCTATCGCATCCCTTACCCAAGACTCTAAGCCCATTGACCTTCTGAGGGCCGTCGAGCAAAATCCCCGTTACCCCGAGGGAGCTGAGCTGTCGAAGCCTTCGCCTAAACTCCTCCTTGCTGGGCTTTGGAAAGCACAACAAGTAAGAGAGGCGCTGGTCTACGAGGCCGTTGTCGATGGTTAGGAAAGCAGTGCCTTCAGCCAATGTGGGGAGCCCCTTAAGAAGGACTTTAAAAAGCGCCTATACTCGCTTCTCTTTCCTCTGCACGCATCGAGCACTTCTTCGTTTAAAAATACGCGAAGATCTCTCTTCAATGCCTCGGCAAAGTCTTTGCCCAGCTCGGCTCTATTGACGTTGTTTTTAATGAACGAGACGGCGTCGCTCGTCCTCTTTATCGTTAGCACGACCAACCTGTCGCCTTCGACGTAGGGCCCCGCTACTGTGGAGGGCGAGGGGTAATGCTTCTGCACAAACCTGACGACGTCATCAACCGACGTGATCGGCGGGCCTAAGTGTTTAATCGTGGGGGTTATCACGTTGCTTTCTAGTTCGACCAAGAGTACCACTTCTCTCTCGTCGTCTGACCAAGCCGACCACCTCAAGACCTTAAACCCCTCCTGTTCTAGCAACTTTACAATGCCGTTGCACGAGCGCCTTATCTGTCCCCATAGTACGTCTGGTGGAGATGGCTTTAGAGTCGTGGCTATGGCGAGGAGAGTCGTCTTGCTCTTCTCTATATAGCTCCTTAGATCCTCCTTCGCGGCCTCAGTTAGCAAGTGCTCTTCGGGTTCGAAGAAGAGCTTGCTTGGCTTCAAAAGGAAAAGAGTAGAGGCGAGCTTGAATAGGGAGAGCTTTTCGAGGGATAGGGCCGCGGCCACATTCCTGTTCCTGTCAACGGGGTCTACGACGACTAAGGGGCTATTGAAGAGCTTGAGTGCTTGCTTGGGGTCTTCATAGTGCTTGGCCACGTCTATGACTGTCGAGAAGGGCCTCCAATATCTGACGTTATTCAAGACCTCGAGGAAGGAGCCGTAATGTAGTACTAAGAGCTCGCAGAGATAGCCCGAGAAACCAGACACCTTTATTTCAGCGCCGTAAGCGCCTATTCCCTTCAAGAAGCCCTTGAGTAGCCGGACCTCGGCCCTCAACCGATCGTCAAACTTCTCATTTATGAGGCGAGTGTGCAAGGGAGTTCTGTCGACTGATGTTAAAGGTCTTCCACTTTTCGGGTCAAACTCGCTACATGGGACTATGTCGACGGCGTAGTCATCTACAAAGGTCCTCACATAGGGGTGCTCGGCGTAGCACTCTATGTAGTTGCCTCCAGCCGCTCTCTTCGCTATTTCGAACCCCAAGGTCTTAACTTCGTCGACCGAAGCCGTCTTCGGGAAGATTATGAAGATGTCTATGTCTCTATCGCCGCTGATCCAAGTATCTTTAGCTATGGAGCCTTGGACCTCGGCCCTCGCGTCCACATTTAACTCCTTGCAAATGTCGGATATTCTCTTTATGAAGTAGTGGACTATTTGGCCCACCTTTTTGCGCTCGTGGTCTTTTGGTGAGAGCTCCTCCAACACTTGAGAGAGGAGCTTTTTGAGCTGGTCATCGTGCATGGGCCTTTAAGTCACCCTCTCACTTCATAGAGGGTCTCGTATATCGGGCCTCTCGGGGTTAAAGTGCTCTTCTTGAGCCTTACCGCTTTGACCTCTTGAAGCCCCAACTCGATGTCTTTCAGGCTCGCGATCACCTTCCTTAATGCGTAGCCAGAAAACTTCACCCTTGCTATCGTTATGTGCGGGACGAATTCCTCTTCAGATTCGAGCCGTAGGGGTATTGCTTGGAGCTTTGGCCTTAAGGACTTGTATATCGTCTGAACCTCTTCGAACCCCTCTGTCACGCCGACCCATATCACACGCGGCCTCTCCTGCGACGGAAAGGCTCCAAGACCTTGAAGTTTCATAACGAAGGGCTTGAACCGTATAGTTGACATGGCCTCTTGAACTTTCTCAACTATCTTGGTCGGCTGTTCTCCTAGGAAAAACAACGTCAGGTGAAGGTTCTCTGGCTCTACGGGCTTTATCTTCGAGCCCCCTGTCTCGAGCTCCTTCTGTATATTAACTATTTTATTCACTATCTCGGGGTTATCCACATCTATGGCTATGAAGCATCGGATTAAACTTGAGGACAAGCTCAACCCTCCAACAAGCGTTTTATGGCACTGGCTATCGTCTTCGCTACAGTGACCTTCGACGTCTTGCTCTCTATGCTGTCCGTGCTTATTACCTCCTCGACTCCGGCGGCCATAAGCTTTTCGAGGGCGTTGGCGGCGTAAAGGCCGTGAATGCACGCCGCTATTATCCTTCTTGGATTGCCCTTGGAGATTATCTTCGCAGCGTTGACTATCGTCCCCCCGGTGCTTATTATGTCATCAACTATTACTACGTCCCTGCCCTCGATAACCAAAGCCTTCTCCTCGGTCGTCACTTCGCCCGTCTCGAGGTCCCTCTTCTTCTCGAGAAAAGCCGCCTCACCGTCGACTAGCTCAGCGACCTTCCGTGCGTCTGGATATCGCTTCTTGTCTGGCGATAGCACTAGGGGGTCCTTCAAGCCGAGTGATGCCAAGTAGTCAGCTATTTCAGGGAAGGCGTCGACGCTCAAGGCCCTTATCTTCTCAAAGTAGCCTAATACAAGCTCGCTGTGGACGTTAACCGTTACGAGGGAGCTGGCGCCTACGGCCTCTATTGCCTTCGCGATAATCTTAGAGCTCAGAGCTTCATGAGGTAGAAAGACCTTGTCTTGTCTCGAGTAGGCGAGGTATGGAACTACAGCGATAACTTTCGAGGCCCCAGCCCTCAGAGACGCGTCGATTAGCTGTAAGAGCTCCATTAACCTCTTATCTTGAGGGGGAGGGCAAGACTGAACGACGATGGCCTCCTCCCCCCTGAGGTCTTCTTCCACCCTTATGTACGACTCTCCGTCGGGGAACACCCTGTAACTGACCTTTGCTACTTCATAGTTGCAAACGCCTGCCAGCCGCTGCGCGAGCAACGGAGAAGAGGGTCCAGGGACTAGTAGCGGCATTATCTACCCTCCAAACCTACTTTGCACAAAGGAGAAAAATGTTTTTCCCAAAGACTTCTAAGAGGCTGTGGTGCCCTACTTGGACAGCTTAAAGAGGGTCAGCGTTAGAATCGGCGGCATCGTCGACCTCTCAACAGTTGACTGGCCCTCAAGAGTATGTAGTGTAGTCTTCTTCTCAGGGTGTAATTTCAGGTGTCCATTTTGTCAAAACGGGAAGCTCGTTGATCCGAATTATGGCAAGTCCTTAGAGGTCGAAGAGGTCGTCAAGTTGATCATGAGGAGCAAGCCGTTAATCGAGGGCGTTGTAATAACTGGTGGCGAGTGCACTCTACAGCCCGAGGGGCTTGTGTGTCTTTGCCAGAGACTGAAGGAAATCGGTTTGATCGTTGGCGTAGACACCAATGGCTCGATGCCCCACGTGTTGAACAGGCTCCTCCAGGAGAAGCTCGTCGATAGAGTAGCCATTGACGTGAAGGCACCATTAGAGCCTAAGATCTACGAGGGGGTCGCAGGCTTGCCGGGTCGAGGAGAGGATGTGGTCAAAAGCATTGACAGATCTCTTAACTTGCTCCTAGAATCTGGCATAGAGGTCGAAGCCAGGTTTCTCGTGGTCCCAAGCATGACGAGCGATGCAAACTATGTAAGAGAGGTCGCCGAGAAGGTTCGCAGAGCCACAAGATTCGTAATTCAGCAATTCAGGCCAGAGGCTGATCTTCTTGACTCTTCCCTCAAGAGACTGAAGGCACCCACCAGACAAGAGCTCTTAGCATTGGCGCGAATAGCGCTAGAGCTGGGCTTGTCCAATGTCTACATAAGGACGAGAGAGCATGGGCTCGAAAAGGTGAAGGAGGGGTGAGTGTGCTTTGCGTAAGCTGATCTGCTTAACGGGCATGCCGGGAGCTGGCAAAACCGTCGTCGCAGAAGTGGCTAGAGACTTAGGCTTAAAGGTCTACTCGATGGGTGACGTGATCCGCGAAGAAGTACTAAGGGAGAGAAGGGCTTTGTCTTGGGAAGACGTGAAAAGGATGATGTTTGAGATCAGGGAAAGAGAAGGTCCGAGAGCCGTAGCCAAAAGGGTCTTGAAGGTGATGATGAGGGAGGACTGGGACGTAGCAGTCATTGAAGGCGTGAGGAGTCTAGAGGAGGTCGAAGAGTTTAGGTCAATCGGTGAAGTAACGGTCCTAGCAATACACAGCTCTCCTGTAGATAGATACGAGAGGTTGAGGAAGAGGGCGAGGGAGGGAGATCCAAAGAGCTTCGAGGAAATGAGGGAACGCGACTTGAAGGAGCTTTCACTGGGTTTGGGGAACGTAATAGCCTTAGCCGACTACATGATAGTAAATGACGGCACACTAGAGAGTCTCAAAGAGAAGGCGAAGGAAGTACTACTGAGGCTGGCGAAGGGGTTGTGTATATGAAGATAGTAGTCGAGGCCGAGATAAGGCCGACAGAAGACGAGGAAAAGGTGAAGAAGGCAGTCCTCAACTTCTTCACCCCCTCCAACATTAGGGTGGAAGAGAGGGGGCGGAGGAAGGTTCTCATAGCAGAGGCCGACAGGCCCGAGGCCCTTCAGAAACTGCACTTAAAGCTGAGGGAGCAGAGAATTTTAGATGCCGCGAGGTCCATGATCATGAGATGGTCTAGTGAGGATAGAGTCGTGTTCTACCTTCACAAGCAGGCGGCCTTTATGAACCACATAGCTTTCTGCTTGCCAGAAGGCGAGTCACCCCTAGGACCCATCAAGGTCGAGATATTTGAAACCGACGTGAAGGCCGTGATAGACTGGCTCGCGCCGCCAACTTCAAGAGGCAGGCCCCTTTTTGAGAGAGAGGCCCCTCGGTGAAGGACATGAAGATCTATTTGTCTTCTCTGGCCGGTGTCGTTGGATCGCTAAGGGGCTTTTTGCTGAGGGCTGTGGAGCTTGGCTTCAATAATGTGGAGATATTGGATGAGTGGGGCCATAGACTCAATGATAAGAGGAGGCGAGAGCTCTTAGAACTAAAGAGGAGTTACTCTCTAGATTACGTAATTCACGCGCCTTATGATGGTATAAACGTCTCGACGCCCCAGCGCTCTCTAAGAAAGGCAGCTTTGAAGCTCATAGAGGCGTCCATGCGGAACGCGCACTATCTCGATGCGAGGCTAATAGTGCTGCACTCTGGCTTTAAATCCCCCCTAGACTTTATAAAGCCTAAGACGACGTGGGACATATTCTTAAACGTCTTGAGGGAGATAAACAAGCTCGCAAATGACTTGGACGTGTACGTGGGCGTTGAGAACATGCCTTCAGGAGGTCATGCGTTGATAGAGTCTTGTGATGAGGCCCTAATGTTGATCGAAGAAGTGCACGCCCTAGAGAGAATTGGGTTGACGTTAGATGTTGGACACTCGAACACCGTTGACATCCACGAAGCTAGAAATTACCTTTTAAGAGCCAGCGATCGCTTGTTCCATTTACATATACACGATAATGATGGCAAGAGGGATGAACACTTAGCGGTGGGCTCGGGCACCATTAACTGGGCTTCGATAATACCTCTAATAAAAAGACTTAAGCTTGTGGGCGGATTGTCAATAGAGGTTATGAACTTCAAGGACGCAAGGAAGAGCCTCAATGTCGTCGCTAGGATGTTGCGTTAATCAACCCACGCTAGCTCTATGCTCATAAAGTCCTCGGCGATTACCGTGTTTTCGAAGATCCTTTTAGCTTGAGAAAGCAACAGGGATGCGTCTTCATATCTAGGGCTTATGTGAGTCAACACGAGCTTTCTAACGTTGGCCTCAAGAGCTATGCTGGCAGCCTGACCAGCCGTTGTGTGGAGCTCACTAGCAGCCCTGTCCTGAAGGGTGTCGTCGAAGGTGGCCTCGTGAATCAACAGATCCGCATCCTTTGAGACCTCTATCACCTCGCGTATTGGAGCAGTATCTCCGCTATATACTATCTTAAGGCCTCTGCGAGGAGGCCCTAAAACGTCCTCAGGCTTTATCTCACGCCCGTTTATTACCACCGTCTTGCCCTCTTGAAGGGCCTTCCAAAGAGGGCCTTTGGGGATACCGAGTTCCTCGGCTCTTTTGGCATCGAACCTTCCGGGCCTTGGATCCTCCATGAGGACATATCCGTACGACTCTGCTACATGCTTCACCTTAAAAGCCATTATCTTAAAGCCCTTACCCCAATGCACGGTGCCCTCAGAGACTCTATGGACTATTACATCGAACGAGGGGTTGAAGTTAAAAAGTTCCTTCATGTCCTCAATAAAGGATTGAAGCTTTGAGGGACCATATATCTCCAAGGGGTCTTGCCTACCAGTCAAAGACAACGACATCAAGATCCCGGCCAGACCTAATACGTGATCTGCGTGCATGTGCGTTATGAAGATCTTAAGTCTCTTCCTCAGGCCTAAACCTGCCTTCACTACTTGACGTTGGGTGCCCTCGCCACAATCGAAGAGGAGCTGCTCCCCATTCCTAATGATCATTATTGAGGGGAGAGACCTGTTCTTCGTTGGTATGCTTGCCGAAGTCCCTAAAAATATCACTTTTATCAAGGTGTTGCCCCTCTCTCTCACACTTTTCTTAAAACCGTTATCTTCCTCGTTAAAGATTTATGGACCCTCATCTCGTGCTGTTCTACTAAGGTCATAGAGCTCGGAATTTTTATATCAGTGAGCCAAGCTGGGTGAGCAAAACAGAGATGACCTCCTTTCTTGAGTAGGCCTTTGCTTTGGTCCAGGAGGCTGTTTATCAAGTCTTCTAACATGGCTTTTCTCAGTGATGTCGACCTGCCGTAAGGGGGGTCGGTCGCTATGCTGTCTACGGACTCTTCTATAATTGGCAGTCTCCTCGCATCGCCCTTAATTACCCCCACCACACTGCACCTCAACGACTTTAAGTTCTTCAGCGCCCCATGACACATTTCGTCATCGATATCGAGGCCTATTACTTGACAACCTATCATGCTAGCCTCGATTGAGAAGCCTCCAGTGCCGTTAAACGGGTCCAAAAAAATCGAGCCCTTCTTTGACCTGGCAAGGTTTACGAAGAGCCTACAAATCCTCGGCTCGAGGCTCCCTGGATGAAAGAAAGGGCGGTAGCGCGGTCTCCTAAGGTCATAGGCTCCCCTATCAACCTCAAACATCTTGACGCCGAAGTAAAAGGAACTCGTCAATACCCCTCGGAGCACTACATCAGGGCTTCTTAGGTTAACTTTTGCGTTCTTAGCTCTTTCGAGGACCATAGCCCCTAGCTTCCTCTCAAGCTCTAAGGAGCTAATGTTGATGTATGAGGCCTTTTTGGAGATCCTTATGGCCATCGTCTTACCTTTAAGAAAACAGAAGTCTACATCCCTCATAGACCTTTCGATCTCAACGGGGTCAGTTTCACACTTAAAAAGAAGCTCGATCCCCTCGAGGGTCATGGCCAACCTCTCCTTCAACAAAGTGCAAATCCCAATGTCGTCGACTTCAATGACCGCTATCGGCGGGTCGACTTCGCATAATTTAAAGTCGCGCCCCTCGGCTTCTAAAACAGCCTTCACCTCCGCGACTGGCAAAGTTTGATGCTCTCCCGATAGAATCAGCAAGAGCTTGCGCACGCGAAAACAAGTGCATAGAGCTCTATTAAGCTTATGATGTTCTAGGAAAGCTTAAATTGATGTGATGTCCCCTTATGATGAGGTGATAGCTACGGCTAAGTGCCCCGAATGCGGCGAGGACTTCCTCTACGATAGACACTCGCAACGGTACGTGTGTAGAAATTGTGGTTTGACCATGACTAGAGAAGAGTATAGCTCTATCGTCAAGAAGAGAGCTGGCGAGCCCGAAGAGGACAGTTCTCGAAGAAAGGAATACCTTAAGTGGTGGCTGAGCAAGAAGGGCTGAGGGAGGGAGAAAGAAAGCCCATGTTCTACGTCTATTTTGTCGGCACAGCTGGTTCCGGAAAGTCAACGTTGGTTGACGTGTTTTCAAGGTGGCTCAGAGAGCACGAGCAAGATGCCGTGACGGTTAACCTAGATCCAGGGGCTCGATGGCTACCATACGGGCCCGACGTCGACGTCAGGGACTACGTAAGCTTCGAGAGGGTCATGACCGAGTTTTCCCTAGGACCCAATGGTGCGTTTATTGCATGCGCTGACCTGATTGCCAGTTTCGCTGAAAAGTTGAAGGAAGAAGCCGAAAAGGATAATCCGGAGTACATATTGGTGGACACGCCCGGCCAGATGGAGCTCTTCGCTTTCAGAGAAGCCGGCAGGGCCATAATATCGACGCTTTGCTCCGAGAGGACCGCGGTCGTTTACTTAGTTGATGCCAGCTTCCTCAAGAGGCCCAGCAGTCTTGCTGCCTCCCTCTTACTCTCAGCGTCCGTCCACTTCAGCCTCTTAAAGCCCCAAGTATGCATATTGTCGAAGTCGGACCTCTTGACTAAGAAGGATCGTGAAGTGACCGTGAAGTGGTTTGATAACATAGAATACATATGTGAATTGATGAGCAGGGAGGAAAACGCCTTGCTCAGCGACTTCAGTCGAAACATAATGCAAGTCCTGACTGAGCTCGAAAGCCTGACCAACATAATCCCCGTATCCTCGATAACTGGTGAGGGCATAGACGAGCTGTTCGCCGAGTTGCAAAGAATATTTGCAGGAGGGGGGGAGGAGTTCGTCGACGTCGGCCCATTTAGGGTCGACGAATATTGGTATTAAAGTCGTAAAGGTGTTGCCTTTGGACGAAAGGCCTAGAGAACGTGATAGAGTCGAGGGGGCCAAGGAAGAAGCGACATTGAGGAGTGAGCTGAGCAGGATCAGAGAGGAGCTCAGCTTTTTGTACAAATACTTAGATGAGAAGAAGGAGCGAAGTGAGGAGTTGAAGAAGGAAATAGCAAGTCTCAAGCAAGAGGTTAAGAGGTTAAAGAGCGAAGTAATGATCAAGAAGGAGGAGGTCCTGAAGAAGAGGGAGGAGTTGAGAAAGCTGAGGGAGGAGATCAAGGAGCTAAGGAGAGAGATTAACGACTTAAGGTCTAAGCTCGGGCGCAGAGAGCCTGGCGAGTTAAAAAGGATGCTGGAGGATTTAGAGTGGACGTATCAGACCTCATCCCTAAGCCCCGAAGAAGAGAAGAGAGCCGTGAAGCTCATCGAGGAAACGAGGCTCTTGGTCTTCATAGCCGAGAAGGTAGAAGAGAAGGAGAGGAAGTTAAGCGAGAAGGAGCAAAGGCGTACCCAGATGGCCGAGGAGGTGAGGAAGCTCGTCGAGGAGATAGAAAAACTTAGAGAGGTCATTGCGGAGTTAAGAGGGAGGCTCGAGGTCTTAGCGCAGAGAAGAGAGGAAGTTAAGAGGGGCATCAAAGAGGTCATAGAGAAAATTGCAACGTTAAAGAGGAGGAGGAACGAACTCAAGGAGAGGCTCAGAGACCTCTTAAAGAGGAGGAGAGAGGCTGAGGAAGAAGCTTTAGCAAGGAGGATCGAAGAAGAAGTCGAGAAATTGATCGAAAAAGAGAAAGAGCTCGAAAAGATTTATGAGAAAATGCTGGAAGACCTTAAAATGGGAAAAAGGATAAAGCTTTAAAGTGTCCATCATGAGGGTCCCCCCCTTTGGAAAGAAGTTATTGGTGTTGTATGTCGATAGAGATGGAGACATAAGCAACGTCACGGGGATTGAGACTCCGATCATTGGCAGGGAGGCCAATCTCAAGGCTGCCATGGACTTCATACTAAAAGTCCCCGACGAAGCCGATGCGAACGCGCTCTTCGCGGCCATAAAGCTTCACGACGAGCTTCTAAAAGAGGGCTTCGAATGCGAGCTGGCCACGGTTGCTGGCGTAAGAGAGGGTGGCGTTAAAGCGGACATGAAGATCGCCGGGGAGGTTGATAAAATTCTTGAAAAGTACAACGCTGACGGTATAATATTTGTGAGCGATGGAGCTTCTGACGAACGCGTCATACCCATTTTGCAGGCCAGAGCCCCCATAGTCTCAGTAAGTAGGGTCTTAGTGAAGCAGGTGAGAGGATTGGAGGACACGTACTCCCTTTTCGTCAAGTATTGGAAGGACCTAATTGAGAACCCCCGATATTCTCTTTACTTCTTGGGCTTGCCGGGGATCTTCCTGACCATTCTAGCAATACTCACAACCATGGGCTATGCGCAATATGCCGGAGTCGCCTTGCTGTTAATAATAGGGTTCACTATGATCGCTAAAGGATTCAACTTAGATAAGCGATTGTCCCACAGCTGGTCTACGGCACCAGTCCTGTTCTTCGGCTCCTTCATCGCAACGATAATTTTAGTAGTAGCGCTCTACTTGGGGACGGCCGCCGTCATTTCGACGATCGATAAAGAGCCTTCATTAGCCAACGCATTCAATGTGGGCGTGCTCGCGGGCATCTTCCTCATAAACCCAAAAGGATATGACCCAGTAACATTTGACGTTACGACCATCGACTTAATGGTTATTGCTCTCATGATATTGTTGATCGCAAGAGGGTTGCACAAGCGTTTGTCTAACGGACAAAATGTGTGGCATGAAGCTGTATCGGTGACGTTTTGCTTTTTACTGAGGTGGCCACTCATAGAGATGTCGCTACTTCTCTTAGATCCCAAGAGGTCGCCTATCGTCTTCGCTGTGTGGACGGCTGCGACTGTGGCCATCACTGTGACGCTCGCAGCCTTCTTCGTGGCCTACGAAAGATTAAAGCGATAACTCGCTCTTACGAAATAGCGTCTGTCCGTACGTGGGCGTGGTATGATGGGCGGTCGAAGGAGGAGGAGAAAAGTCGTCAGAAGAGTCGTGCGTAAGCCGCCAAAGGTATTTAGGTGCCCTGCTTGCGACATGATAAGCGTGACCGTGAACGCCGAGGACGAAGAGGTAGTAATCTCGTGTTCTAATTGCGGGCTGATGCTGAGGATGGGGAAAATGAAGAACTATGAAATGGTTCACTACTACAATGCATTTGTCGATAGGTATTATTCTGGCGAACTAAGTGTTGAAGGTGGAGAGGTTGAGAATAGAGAAGTATCTCAATGACGAAGTAGAGGTTAAAGGGTCGATTCACTTGTCGTTACTTGACCCTGAAAAGCTGAGGCTTGCAGAGGCCGCTAGGCTTGCCAGAATAATAGAGGAGGCCGGAAGCTCCGCCATAATGGTCGGCGGTAGTCTCAACGTTAACGAAGGTGCGATGGATGAGACCATAAAGGTAATCAAGGAGAACTGCAGTTTGCCCGTTATTATTTTCCCCAGCAACGTCAACACGATAAGTCGCTACGCCGATGCTATATGGTTCATGTCGCTCTTAAACTCTATGAACCCCTACTTCATAATAGGCGCGCAGGTGCAAGGCGCAGCCATAGTCAAGAAGTATGGTCTTGAGGCTTTACCCATGGGTTACATAATAGTGGGCGAGGGCGGGACCGTGAGCATAATAGGCCAGGCGAGGCCCCTACCACCACATAAGGCCGAAGTCATAGCCCTCTACGCCCTCGCCGCGCAGTATTTGGGTATGAGGTTCGTCTACATAGAGGGAGGTTCTGGCACCCCCGAGCCCGTACCGCCGAGCACCGTGAGAGTCGTAAGGGACTACGTTGACGTGAAGTTGATCGTAGGCGGGGGGATAAGAAGAAGGGATCAGGCCGAGGCCTTAGCCGAGGCCGGGGCCGATATAATCGTCACAGGTACGGTCCTAGAGGAGGAGGACGTAGAGCGCAAGTTAAGAGATATAGTGGGCGGGGTCCTCGCAGGAGGGAAAAGAAGAAAGGACTCTAGGAGGTCCCCTTCTCTCGATACTTTGGACAATAAGCCTTTATAACTCCAGGGTCTAAGCGCTTCCACTCGGATTCGGGTATGTATTCACATAGTAGGTTCCACGCTATCTCCAGCGTCGTGTCGAGGTCTCTGTTCTCGTAGACGTCTTGGTTTATGAAGCGCCTCTCGAAGGCATCGCCGAAGGCAAGGTAAGCCCTATCGCGCTCCGTCAAGGCCTCTTCTCCTATCACCGCTACGAGGCTTCTCAAGTCTACGGCCTCGCTGTAGCAGTAGTAGAGCTGATCGCTCAGCTGCTGGTGGTCTTTCCTAGTGTACCTCGTGGCCTCCTTCATCAACCTGCTGAGCGATGGGAGGGGGTTCATTGGCGGGTATATGCCTTTACGATGCAGCTCTCGGCTCAGTATTAGTTGCCCCTCCGTTATGTATCCCGTTAGGTCGACGACCGGATGCGTAATGTCGCCTCCAGGCATCGTGACTACGGGGATCAGCGTTATAGAACCCTTCCTTCCACGAATCCTCCCGCACCTCTCGTAGATCTGAGCAAGCGCTGTGTAGAGGTAGCCGGGGTAACCCCTTCTACCAGGCACCTCCGCCCTCGCTGCGCTTATCTCGCGAAGCGCCTCGCCGTAGTTTAACATGTCCGTCATTATCACTAGCACGTGCATGTCGTACTCATAAGCTAAGTACTCCGCAGTCGTCAACGCCACGTGAGGGGTTATCACTCGTTCTATGGCTGGGTTCTCGGCTAAGTTTAAGAATGTCACGAGCCTCTCGATAGCCCCAGTCCTAGTGAACTCGTTCCTGAAGAACATGGCTTCTTCAGCTGTTATCCCAATGGCAGCGAAGACTATTGCGAACTCCTCTTCCTTGCCCGGAATGGTGGCTTGGCGTGCTATCTGTGCGGCCAGTATGTTGTGAGGAAGGCCCGCCTCCGTGAATATGGGGAGCTTCTGACCTCTACTGAGCGTGTTCATGCCGTCTATAACGCTGATCCCGGTTTGGATGAACTCCTTGGGGTACTCGCGAGCGGAGGGGTTTATCGGCGAGCCATAGACGTCACGCTCCTCTTCAGGCAATATCGGTGGACCGCCGTCTATTGGCTGGCCCTTGCCGTCGAATATCCTCCCGAGCATCTCCATCGAGACCGGTACCTTCAGCGTCTCTCCCAGAAACGTGACCGCTGTCTTATCGACGTCAAGACCGCTCGTGCCCTCAAACACTTGGACGACCGCGTAGCCCTCAGCGCTTTCCAAGACGACCCCTGTTCTGACTTCTCCCGTCCCCGTCTCGACCTTGACGAGCTCGTTATAGGCCGCGTCGTTGACGTTCTTCACTACCAGTAGAGGTCCCGCTATTTCGCCCACGGTCCTGTACTTCCTAGCCTTAAGTGCCGACAAGGGGATTGACATGTGGGATCACCTCTTAGACTGCTACGGCTTTTCGGCTCTTTATCAAAGAGCTTATTTGTTCATCTATTTTCTTCATTATTTCTTCTGCAGACTCTTTGAATTTATCGTAGGGTATTATCTTCATCCTAGCCAAGTCCTCTTTAATGGGCAATCTCAATATCTCGCTTAGCGTAACGCCGCTCGAAACGGCTTCCTTCACCTTTCTATCGAAGTGGAGTATCGTCTTGAGCATCAAGTACGTCTTCTCCATTGGGCAGTAAGTGTCTACCGGGTGATACGCATGTTGCATCAAGAAGTCCTCTCTTATCACTCTCGCGACTTCGAGAGTGGCCCTGTCGGCTTCTGGCAACGCGTCCGGACCGACGAGCCTCACTATCTCTAATAGCTCGGCCTCTCTCTGCAAGATCGCCATCGCTTCTTTGCGCAACTCCGGCCAGTCTAGCGCGACGTTCTCTCTGTACCAGTCCTCTAACGTCTCTAGGTAAAGCGAGTAGCTCGTCAGCCAGTTTATGGCGGGGAAGTGCCTCCTGTAAGCGAGGGCCGTGTCCAAGGCCCAGAAGACCTTGACTATCCTGAGAGTTGCCTGCACAACGGGCTCTGAGAAGTCCCCACCTGGTGGCGACACGGCGCCGATTATCGAGACTGAGCCGATCCTGTCTTCAGAGCCGAGGGTGATGACTCTACCTGCTCTCTCGTAGAACTCTGCTAGCCTAGCTCCTAGATATGGCGGGTAGCCTTCCTCCCCTGGCATCTCCTCGAGCCTCCCCGATATCTCTCTAAGGGCCTCCGCCCACCTCGAAGTGGAGTCGGCCATCAAGGCGACGTCGTAGCCCATGTCCCTGTAGTATTCTGCCAGCGTGACGCCTGTATACACACTCGCCTCTCGGGCCGCCACGGGCATGTTGCTGGTGTTCGCTATCATCACGGTCCTCTCCATGAGGGGCCTCCCAGTCTTGGGGTCCCTGAGCTCTGGGAAGCGCTCGAGCATCTCGGTCATCTCGTTGCCCCTCTCGCCGCAACCTATGTAGACTATCACCTTGGCGTCCGCCCATTGGGCTAGCTGGTGTTGCGTCACGGTCTTCCCTGTCCCGAAGCCCCCGGGTATCGCCGCCGTCCCTCCCTTGGCTATGGGGAAGAAGGCATCTATGATCCTCTGGCCTGTCAACAGCGGCTGTACGGGATCGAGCTTCGTCTTGTAGGGCCTTGGCTTGCGAACAGGCCACCTCTGCATCATCGTGAGCTCTCGTACTGAGCCGTCGGGCGTCCTGACCTTAGCTATGACGTCTTCGACCATGTACTCGCCTTCAGGGGCTACTTCTTCTAAAATGCCTTCGACGTCTGGTGGAACCATCACCTTGTGCGTCACGAGAGGCGTCTCAGGCACCTCTCCCAGTATGTCCCCGCCCACGACCTTACTTCCAGCTTTAGCCTTTGGCGTGAAGAACCACTTCTTGTCCCTCGGCAGAGCTGGAGCTGATACCCCTCTCGCTATGAAGTCTCCCGTGCTTTCCTTTATTATCTCAAGAGGTCTTTGGATTCCGTCGTAGATTTGCGTTAGAAGTCCTGGGCCAAGCTCAACCGACAAGAGTTGCCCAGTACCCACGACTTTTTCTCCTGGCCTCAGCCCGCTCGTCTCCTCGTAGACTTGTACTGTGGCCAAGTCCTCCTGCAACCTGATGACTTCGCCTATCAGATTGAGCTCCCCAACCCTTACGAGCTCGTACATCTGGCTACCCCTCATCCCCTTAGCGACAACGACTGGCCCCGCCACTCTAACGATCTTCCCTATGCTCGGCATGCCCACCACCGCTACTACCTTATTACGACCTCCACTCCTACAGTCCTCCTAATGAGCTCGCTCATGTAGTCATGCACACCCTCTTTGGCTCTCCCGGTGGGTATAACTGCTACGACTGGTTGCTTCAATTTTAAGTACTTATCGTAAAAGTTCGGTATCTCAAGGGCGTATCGCTCTTCTACTAGAATTAAGGTAATGTCGTACCTCCTTATCAAAGACGACAGCTTTGCCTCAGCGTCTTGCTGGTCATGTACCGCGAAGCCTTCGTCCACTCCGGCTAGTTTCAGCCCTGCAACGAAGTCTTGGCTTCCTACAGCGACCACCTTCACTCGTCCTCACCTCTTGCAAGGCCCTAACTGAGCCTCCTAGCTATCTCTTCTTGACCCATTACACTTTCACAGTACTCGCATTTAATTTTTAGGGGCTCTCGGCTTATGACTCTGAACTTGCTCTGAATCTGCGGTTCGTGATTCGTGATACAGGTCGGGTTACTACACCTTATTATCCCCACGATTTCGTCTGGAAGGGCTAGCCTTTCCTTCCTCACCACTTGGTAATCCTTTATGATGTTCAAGGTCGCTCGAGGAGCTATGAGTGCTATTTTGCTCACTTCCGACGGGCTCAGATACCTACCCTCTATCTTTATGATGTCTTTGGTACCGAGTTTCTGGCTGGGCACGTTCATAGCGATGGTTATTATGAAGCCTTCCTTACCCGTTATCCCCAACATTTCCAGGATCTTGAGAGCCGTGCCAGCTCTCAAATGGTCTATGACCACTCCATCCCTTATTTTTTGAACCCGCAGTTCTCGATCGACCATCATCTCAAGGCCACACCTTAAATACTTAAGCTATAGCACTCTAAATAATTTCTGAGGGAGTTGAGGGGTTAGTTTAGTGATGTCCTTGCGTGGAAGAGATCTGATATCGATCAAGGACGTCACGAAAGAGGAGATGCTGGCGATGTTCAGAGAGGCCACGTCTCTGGAGACGTGCGCTAGGTCAAAGAGCGACGTGTTGAAAGGGAAAGTCATGGCCTTGTTATTCTTCGAGCCCAGCACGAGAACGAGGTTAAGTTTCGAAACTGCTATGAAGAGGTTGGGCGGCGACGTCATAGGTTTTGAAGAGCCCTCCATAACTTCTATGGCTAAGGGAGAGAGCTTGATAGATACAGTCAAAGTGATCGAAAACTACGCTGACGTGATGGTCGTGAGACATCCATTCGAGGGCGCCGCTAAGGCGATAGCCGACGCAGTCCAGATCCCAGTGATAAACGCGGGCTCGGGGGCCCTCTCACACCCGACGCAGGCCCTCACGGACCTCTACACCATATGGAGGGAGAAGGGGAGGATAGACGGCTTGACTGTGCTCTTTCTCGGTGACCTCAAGTACAGCCGAGCCGTGCGATCCCTGATACAAGGGTTACTCAACTTCAACGTGAACTTCATACTCGTCTCACCCGAGCTCCTGAGGTTGAGAGAAGAGGTAAGGGAAGAGCTCAGAGAAAAGGGTGCTTCTTTCATAGAAGCAACTTCGCTATCTCAAGAACTCATGAAAGAGGCAGACGTCGTGTACGTGACCAGGATACAACGAGAACGATTCGTAGACCCCATGGAGTATGAAAAGGTCAAGGGGTCCTACAAGCTGACTATAGAACATCTTCGACACGCAAGAGACGACTTAATAATCCTGCACCCCCTGCCACGAGTCGATGAGCTCGACCGAGAGATAGACGAAACGCCTTATGCCAAGTACTTTAAGCAAGTCTTCTACGGTCTCTTGGTCAGAATGGCCCTTTTGAAGATGATATTAACTTAGTCGTTGAGACGTCATTACACTTTACGCCACTCCTCTTCCAGCTTCTCTCCCTCTTCGTCGCTTACGCTAAAGACGTCGTACCTACCAGTCCTCTCGGCTATTGCTTGGGCTAAGAGGTGATAGCAGAGCGGTGTACTCCTCCTCGAGATCACGTTTATGTAAAAATCGTCGCAAGAGCAGTAGAGCCTTGGTATGACCCAGTAATCTTTTCTCCTGCCAACAACTATCCACGTCACTCGTCCGCTAGGCACGAATATGTACTTCTTCACCCTCCCCCTATTAACTACCTCGATGGCCTTCTTTAAGCGCTTTAGCGACACGTCGTCGAGCGAGATGCCCAGCTCTTGGAGTACTTGCATTATTGACTGCACAAACTCTAATGGTGGGTTGCAATCAAATAAATATGACCTCGGCCGAGAGGTAGGAGTCTCATGGTTAAGGTAAGGTTCCTGCTCAACGCCCCAGCATCTATGATAATCGCTGAGGGCGAGAAGATATTGACCGTCTCAGACCTCCACATAGGCCTAGAGTACGAGCTCCAAAGACTCGGATTTAAAGTCCCATCGCAGAGCGAGGAAGTGGCAAAGAGCTTGCTTGGACTGTTGGAGGTCGCCAAGCCTGACGTCTTGGTCATGCTCGGTGACGTGAAGCACGAGATAAGGGGCCTTAGGAGGAAAATAAGGTCAGAGGTCGAGAAGGTCATTAAAAGCCTGTCAGAGACCGTCAGAAGGATAGTCATAGTGATGGGCAATCATGACGGTTCGCTAAGGCGCTTAAAACTCGAAGGCGTCGAAGTCCACGAGGCTTCCGGCGTTTCAATTAACGGCGTCTCCTTTATTCACGGCAACGCGTGGCCCAAGCCAGAGTTGCTTGCAGGCAACGTCCTCATGATGGGGCACCTTCATCCCTCCGTACCAATACCTTATGGAGAAAGGAGGGCGTGGGTTGTCTACTACCTCGGGAAGAAGACGAGGGAGAGGGCGAAGAAGCTCCTCGGAGTCGACTTCAACATTAAGAGGTTGATAGTCCATCCCGCGTACAACGGTTATCTGGGGCACAGTCCCTTGCGCAAGGGCTCGTTTCAAAGGTTAAGTCCGATCTTCAGGAAGCTCGTTAATCCACAAAAGGGCTACGTCTACAGTTTGGATGGGACATTTCTGGGAAGGTTCTCGTTCGTAAACTCCAGCGAATAGCCCTCTCTCTGAAGTATGCTCCTAGCGACGATTACGCCCGATGCGGAGGCTTGGACTAGGCCCCTTGTTATGCCCGCGCCATCGCCAATGGCGTAGAGGTTTGAGACCTTGGTCTCGAGCTCTTTTGTTAGCTCCAGTCTCGAGGAGTAGAACTTGACCTCGACACCGTATAGTAGCGTGTACCTCGAATAGACACCGGGAGTGAGCTTGTCCATAGCTTGGAGCATTTCCAATATGTTGGCCAAGTACCTATAGGGAAGGACGAAGCTCAAGTCCCCTGGAGTGGCGGATTTGAGTGTGGGCTCAACTACGTTCCTCTTAATCCTCTCGGGCGTCGACCTCCTGCCTTCCTCGAGATCGCCAAGCCTCTGGACTATTATGCCTCCGCTCAACAAGTTGGCTAAGCGGGCTATGTACTTCCCGTAGGCTATGGGCTCCTTGAACGGCTCCGTAAAGGACGTGCTGACGAGGATTGCGAAGTTGGTGTTCTTGGTCTTCTTGTTTAAGAAGCTGTGGCCGTTAACCGTCACGACGTCTTCGTAGAACTCTGTGATCACTTCGCCGTAGGGGTTGAAACAGAAGGTCCTGACTTGGTCGTCGAAGCACTTCGAGTAGTAAATCAGCTTAGGCTCGTACAAGTATTTCGTCAGCGGCTCCATGACCGGAGCTGGAACCTCGACCCTAACGCCTATGTCGACTGGGTTGTTGTACGCTTTGAGGTCGAGCTCTCTCGTAACCTTCTTGAGCCACTCGGCTCCGCTTCTCCCAGGCGCGAGGACGACGTACTTGGCGCGAATCTTGGTTCCGTCGGCCAGCTCGACTCCTGCCGCCGCTGAGCCGTCAACTAAGACCCTCGTCACTTGCCTCTCGGTAATTATCCTTACCCGCTGAGAGAGGTAATCTCTCATGGCCTTTATTACGTCGGCGCACTTCTCAGTGCCGAGGTGCCTGATCCTTACGGGAATGAGCTTCAAGCCCGCCAACTGAGCGCGCCTCTGCAACTCCTCTATGACGTCGGCGTCGGTGCCGAAGACCGTGGTGGGGGCGCCGAATGTCAAGTACATTTCATCGACGTAGTCGATTAGTCGAAGGAGTTTCTCTCTCCCCACGTAGTTCTCCAGCCAGCCACCCACGTCGGCCGATAATGTCAGCTTGCCGTCGCTAAAAGCCCCCGCCCCGCCCCAGCCACACAGCATAGCGCACGGACTACAACCCGCACAGTCACGACCCATTCGAGTGAGGCATATGCGCTCCTCTATGTCGGGCCCCTTGTCAACCATTATTATCTTCAAGTTGCTCCTCTGGGTCAGCTCGAGGGCGGTGAATATTCCCGCTGGCCCGCAACCGACTATGACGACGTCGGCTTCTAGGTCCCCCATTCGCTTCGCCGAGCCCTATAACGCTCTAAGGCTGAATTTATCCTTAACTCGTCGAATAAAAAAGATAGCGAAGACATTAATCGAGAATTATCGAGGTCATCGTGTCCCTTATCCCGCTTATTTTGTGTATCCTAGTTATGAGGAAGTCCGTCAATGCCTTGGTGTCCGCGACCTCGATTTTAGCTATCACATCGTAGGGACCCGTGACTGAGTGTACTTCCCTCACCTCTGGCAACGCTTTTAATTGCTTCACGACTTCGGGTACTTTGCCTGGCTCAACCCTGATGTGTATGTAAGCCCTGACCACATATAGTTTTTCGGCCTTGAAGGATAAGAGAGTTGCGCCACAACACTTTAAGCGACCTTGACGAGGTCCGAGGGGGCGTAACATGAGGTGCAACACAAGTACACCGATTAAATAACAATGACACAGCTTGGCTGCCGAGCTCCTAGTTTGAAGCTAAATAACGTTGGACTCGGATCACGTGTTTGGTGGGGCCGCCAGGATTTGAACCTGGGTCACGAGGGCCCGAGCCTCGCAGTCTACCAGGCTAGCCTACGGCCCCAAGCGACTACTCTAATTACTAGGGGGTGATCTAAAAGCTTCCTCAACATTGCAGGAGAGGGCCTATGTTTCGAAAGCTATAAGAGAGGTCTAACTTTCTTGTCTTGTAGGCCGGGGTAGCCGAGCGGTTAGGCGGCGGGCTGCAGACCCGCTTTACAGGGGTTCGAATCCCCTCCCCGGCTTCAGGTCATTCTCGTGATTGAAGCTCTTCAGAGCTTGTTCTCCTTGGAGGACAGGGACTCCGTCGTGTTTCTCAAAGTCCTTGGTGGGGCCGGGGGGACTTGAACCCCCGACCAACGGGTCTCTCGCTCCAGAAGATCGTCATCCCAGTGGTCCGCAGACCCGTACCATGGCTTCTGGAGCCCTTAACGTCGGGCCTTGGCCCGATGTCGTCCTACCTTGCTAGACCACGGCCCCTGTGTTAAGAGACCTCCCACGTGGGTCTTAAAAATTTTATTATTTTTGTAGTTTGTAGAGGGGGTTGCCGCCAGCACGCCCCTTTCCCAGGCCCTCGCGGAGCCCAGTACTCGGGTGCGCGTTGGGCGGTTTAACTTCCGGGTTCTGATGAGACCGGGTGGGTCCCGCCCACTATGGCCGGCGACAACCCCACTCTCCCTTCTCAATCAGCTGGTATAAGGCTTTTTCGATCGATAGAGAGGCACAAAAACCCACGAAAAGCTTTTCTCTTCGTACTTTGAAAGTCTCGGAGAGATACGCAAGGAGTTGTGATGGTCATCTTTAGCGCAAACGAAGTTCGTCAACTCGTGCCCACAGGAGGAGACTACACATACTTGATTGTGTACTTGATCACCTTGATAGCGCTCACGTTTATGTGGTTATTCTTGGGGCAGAGGTACCAAGTCTACATGTGGCTTCGTGACGCCGAAAGGGCCACTTTAAAGCTCGAGGCAATGGCCAAGAAGAGCAAGGAAATACTCATGAACACGATAAAGGAGCTGGGGAAACCCCATAAGGATCCTTCGGAGGAAGTCGAGAAGTTCATGGACTTCTTCGTCATAGAGCCTGTGGACAGAGACCCCTTCGGCGTCTTGAAGAGGCTTGAGCACCTCTTAGACGTCGAGAGAGAGAGGTTTAAGGACGTGGTAGCAAGGGTGGCGCCAAACGCTAACAGCGAGGAGAGGGCTAACCTAGAATCGTCCTTTGCCGCCACGTGGGCCGTGAACTACATATACAAGGTCGTCAGGCACTACACCCTCTTGGGCAAGAAGACCAAGAGCATGTTGATAATCATGCAGATAGCGTACAACTTGCCAATGATAATGAGGCTGGCCGAGGCGTACTTTAACTCGCTTGACGCTTTCACGAAGGGCAAGCCTATAGGCGATAGCGTGGGACCCATGGTCGCTGCGAAGCTCATGAAAGGCCATCCGTGCAAGAGCATTGGGGACGAGATGGTCGTTGCTGAGGTGCCCTTTGAAGGCAGGCTCCTCGTCGTGGTCAAGGCCGAAGGGCCCGGCGGTAGGGTAGGCAAGCCGGGTGAAGCCATAGCCAAGCTGGCTCAGCAGTACAAGGACAGGTTGAAGAGGATAATAACCATCGACGCGGCCGTCAAGATGGAGGGCGAGAACACGGGTCAGATAGCCGAAGGCGTCGGAGCAGCCATAGGCGACCCGGGCCCCGAGAAGTACAAGATAGAGCAAGTGGCCCTCGAGCTTGGCGTCGGCCTAGACGCGGTCATAATTAAGCAGGCCTTTGAGGAAGCTCTATCGACCATGAGGAAGGAGCTGGCAGAGGCAGTAGACAGAGCAGTCGAGGTCGTGAAGAGGATTGTCAGAGAGAAGGTGGCAGAAGGAGAGGTTGCCATAATAGCCGGTATAGGTAACACTATAGGTGTGGGCAACGGCTAGCGACAGAGGTTAACAATATGCCGAGCCCATCACTCGTATCGTCGAACGGAGAAGTCGTTGACTTTTTGTTGTGGTACTTGTTCTTGGTATTGATAATGCTCATAATATTCAGCTTGCTATTTTCTGCGACGAGGAGGGGGGTCTTGATAACCCTAAGAGGTATAAAGACTGTAACGGTCTTGCGGTGCGAGAACTGCGATTACAAGGAAGAAAGGGAGTTCCAGATGGGCGATTACGTCTTTAAGAGAGTGGGCGAGTGCGCTAAGTGCAAAGGGCCTCTCTACATATCCATGATCTACGGCGTCCCAGAGAAAGGCCCTCCAAGGCCGTACGGTTATTAGAAACTCGTAGTCACTTCGACGCCGTCTTCGAGGACTATGATCGTGTGCTCGGCTTGAGCTACGAGTCCCCTGCCCTTCTCTACCAGCACGTGATAGCCGTAGAGGGAGCCAGTACGCGAGAGCTCCAAGAGTTTTGAAAGCGTTTCTTGCGGAATCAAGTCCCTGACCCACCTGTCACAGAAAGGCAGTCCTTTGAACCTGTGCCATATGGTCGCGAGGACCTCCCTATCAGCCTTCTTAGCCTTCTTTGGGCTCAGATATCGAAATATATAGACTTCGGGGGAGTCAACTACTACACCAAGGCCGTTGGTGACGAAGGGCTCTATAGCGTAAACTTCGTACGCCTCCATCGAAAATCTGCTATTAACCGCCACGTTCGGTACGCTCTTCTCCCCGTGTAATGTGTACTGCTTGAGCATGTGGCCCGATAGGTTCCTAATGGGCTTAAAGCCCAAGCTCTTTATGGTCGTCTCTATGAGGGAGCCGAGGGTTGACATCCTAACCCCGGGCCTTATGGAGTTGATGGCCGTCTCGAGGGCCCTCTCTGCCGCACGAACGAGAGGCTCGTACTCCTCGGAGAGAGCGATTGTTGACGCGACGTCGGCTATAAAGCCATTGACGTGTGCCCCGACATCTATCTTCACAAGGCTCCTAGGAGGTATGATTGATTTGTCTCCTACAAATGACGTGTAGTGCGCTGCTACGTAGTTGATCGAAACGTTGCAGGGAAAGGCAGGCTCGCAACCCGTCGACTTGATGTAGCGTTCAACTTGCTCGCATACCTCTATTAATGGCATCCCTTCATGGACCTTGTAGATCACGCTCTTGAGGGCTTGAGAGGCTGCTCTGCCAGCCCTCCTCAAGCAACTTAGCTCTTCTTCAGTGAGCAACGCGAGAGCACACCACATCACTTTGAAAGGAGAAAGGATAATAACCCTTTGGGTAAGAGGAGGACAGGTCGAGGACATGAAGGAAAAGCCCTTTAGCGTAGTGGCAGTTGGCGGGACCTTCGACAAGTTGCACAAAGGACACAAAGAGCTTCTAAGGACGGCGTTCAAAATTGGCCGGAAAGTCATTATAGGCCTCACTAGCGACGAGATGGTGGCTCGAAGCAAGAGCGACGCTAAGATCGATCCCCTCTCTAAGAGGAGGGAAGGCCTCGAAAGTTGGATTAAAGGGGAGAGGATGGACGAGCTGGCGGAGTACGATATCGTGGTGATAAATGACGTCTACGGAGCGGCGATCCACGACGAGGAGCTAGAGGTTCTAGTAGTAAGCGAGGAGACCTACGAGAGAGCGACCACAATAAACAGGATCAGGGTTAGCAAAGGCCTTAAGCCTCTCGTAATCGTAGTGGTCCCGCTAGTACTAGCCTACGACGGCAAGCCCATCTCGTCCACCAGGATAAGGCGAGGGGAAATCGATGTCGAGGGCAGGCCTCTAGCGAGGGCTTAATCTAAGCTCAATATCGCCCTCGACTTGTCAATGAGGGACTGCTTCTTGCGTTGGTGTTCTTTAATGAAGGATGTCACTACTTCGATAGCGAAGGCCTTGTCCTCGCCGCACAGTATCTCCCCGTTCTTACACTTCATGTATATCTCCAATAGCTTTTCGTCGTCTTCTATGAAGAAAAACTTGTACAAGTCGAATATGGGGCACTTCTCCGGCTCTCCTCCGAGCTCCTTCTGCTCTTTAGCCGTCGGCCTTCCGCCGGTGAAGGCATTCCTCAGCTTGTAGGCTACGCTCTCGACGTCCTCCGCCAAGGTGAAGTAGCTCATGGGGTTTCTCTTGCTCATCTTCGGGCTTCCGTCTAGCCCCCTTATGATTTTGTGGTAAGTAGCCGAGGGTAGTATGAAACCGAACTTCTCCCTAAACTTGTGCGCTAGATCTCTGCAAAGCCTGATGTGGGGATCTTGGTCTATCCCCACGGGGACTAAAGTGGGCTTGGGCCCGCCGAAACGCTTCAATTGTGGGAGGAGGATGTCGCCCGCTTGGACCAAGGCAGACATGTAGAGGCCCATGTGTCGCACTCCGTAAATGGCCTCTATCGTCGAGAGCGTTACGGATCGTGCGAATATGAAGGCCAGGTCCTTGACGTCGTTCTCCTTGGACTGCCTATATATGTAGGCGCGCGTTGGGTCGAGACCTAGAGCGAGGGCGTCGGCGAGGTTGTCTACGGCGATCTCCCCGCTCTCTTCGAATGAAATGCCGTTGTCCTCGTAAGCCTCTATGTCCGCTACGCAGTAGAAAACGGTACCTCCCATCTCTTGGAAAAACACCATTTCCCTAAGAGTTAGGATGTGACCGATGTGTAGAGGGCCCGAGGGCTTTATCCCACTCATTACGACAAACGACTGCTTGTTGTTTATCGCGTTGACTATGCGCTCGAAGTCTCGATGGCCAAATATTATCTTCCTCCGAATGAACGAGGGCTTGTGGGGCAACTTATCGGCCACTCCGTTTAGCGGCTGGATCCCGAACTCCTCTAGCAACCTCTCGTAGCTCTCTATCTCCGTCGAACCCCATGGATCTATGATCCCAGCGCTGGGCTTCTTCAAGCTTATCACCAAGAACTTCTAACCATTAACTCTTAAAGCGAAAATTAAAAGCTTCCTTATAGCGCTATCTTCCGAAGCCGAGTGGTGCTGAGCGAATGGTGCCAGAGCTCTCCGATGGGGAGGTTAGGATATTAAAGTGTCTCGGCGATGCTAAAAGAGCCCTAGAGGTTAGCGAGCTGGCTGAGCACGCAGGGCTCAGTCTAAGCTCAGTGATGTCGTATTTAGAGGCGCTAAACCAGAAAGGCTTGGTGCATCTCTTAGTAGAGGATGAGGGTTACCTAATTTTAACGGAGGAAGGTAGGAGGTACGCTGAGGAGGGGCTCCCTGAGAGAAGGATTGCGAAGAGGGCTTTAGATCTTGGAGGACGGGCCGCTCTACAGGAGGTTAGAAAGGCCGTTGAGCTTAGTGATGAAGAGCTGAAGATAGCTCTGGGCTGGATCCGCAGAAAGGGTCTCGGAGAGCTCGTCGTATTAGATGGAGAGAGGGTCATTAAGGTAAGAGACGTCCCCGCTGAAGATCCTGTTGAAGAGGTCTTAAGGAGGTTGGCGCGCGAGAGTAAAGTTCGCGTAAAGGAAGTACCATCAGAAGTTTTGTCAGAGCTGAAGACTCGAAGGCTGGTCTCAATCGTGCAACAAAGAAGGAGGTTTGCGGCGCTTACAGAGAGGGGCCTAGAGGCTCTGAGCAAAGCTCAACAAGTGAGGGTTGTAGGCGCTCTAACCGCAGACCTAATAAAAAGCGGAGAATGGAAGAGCGTTTACTTGAAACCGTACGACATCTCGGCCGAGCCCCCTAGGGTGTACCCAGCTAGGAAGCACTTTTACGTAGAGTTTCTCGACATGGTTCGCAGAATACTCGTGGAGATGGGCTTCGTAGAAGCTGAGGGCCCCTACGTCGAGATGGAGTTCTGGAACTTTGACGTGCTCTTCCAAGCCCAAGACCACCCAGCCAGAGAGATCCACGACTGCTTCGTGTTGCTCGAGCCGTCGACGGGCCGCCTCCCGCAGAGAGAGCTAGTAGAGGCCGTCAAGAGGGTTCACGAGGCCAAGTGGGGCTATTCTTGGAGCGAGGAGCGGGCCTCTAGATTGATACTTAGAAGCCATACGACGGCCGTCTCGGCTAGGTTCTTAGCTAAAAGGCCGAGGCCTCCAGTGAAGATGTTCTGCATATCAAAGGTCTTCAGGCCCGACGTCATCGACGCCACACACTTCATAGAGTTCACGCAAGTGGACGGGATTTATGGCGATAGAGGTGTAAACCTCAGGACGCTCCTCGGAGTATTGCAAGACTTCGCGCAAAGGCTTGGGTTCGAGAGCGTGAAGTTTAGGCCCAGCTACTTCCCCTTTACAGAGCCGAGTGTCGAAGGCTCAGTATACCATCCTCAGCTTGGCTGGATAGAGTGTCTAGGCGCTGGCATGTTCAGGCCAGAGGTTCTTGAAAGCCTTGGGATAGACTACCCAGTCGCGGCGTGGGGCATAGGGATAGACAGGCTTGCGATGGCGTTGCTCAAGATATCGGATATACGAGAGCTTTATTCTCGAGATTTAAGGTTCCTCAGGACGAGAGCGGTGGTGCCTCAATGCCCACTATAAGCGTCAGCAAGAGGGACTTGCTCAAGCTCGTGGGCAAGCGGGATATAAGCGACGAAGAGCTCATCGAAGCCCTTGAGATGGTCAAAGCAGAGGTCAAGGCCTTCGGCCCCAACGAAATAACGCTCGAAGTGACAGCTGATAGGGCGGATATGTTCTCTGCTGAGGGCATAGCGAGGAGCTTAAAGGGCTTCCTCGAGGTAGAGCTCGGCATCCCCAAGTACTCTATAAGAGAAGCTGACGAAACCTTCGTGATCAGGGTCGACGAATCTGTTAAGGATGTCAGGCCTTTCGTCGCATGTGCCGCGGTCGTAGGATGCTCTCTTGGAGAAGAGGGGTTGAGGCAGTTAATACAGCTTCAAGAGGTTCTCCACAAGACTCATGGCAGAAATCGCAAGAAGTTCGCTATAGGCCTGCACAATCTCGACGTGATAAAAGCTCCGATAATATACACAGCCAAGCGCTTCGACGAGTTCTCGTTCACGCCGCTGGAAGGCGGTAGGGAGATGAGTGGTCGAGAGATCATAGAGCAACATCCAAAGGGGGTGGAGTACGGGTGGATCATCAAAGATAAGGGCTTGGCCCCCCTCCTGATAGACGCCAACGACAACGTTCTTTCGATGCCTCCAATAATAAACTCTGAGCTCACTAAGGTGAGCGCGAAGACTAAGAACTTATTCATCGACGTCACGGGGACGGACCTCAAAGCCGTAGAGGACGCTCTAGCGATCTTAGCGGCGAACTTAGCCGAGAGGGGAGGCGAGATAGTCAAGTTCGAAGTGCAAGAGGGTTCGAGCAACAAAAGAGTAGAGCCCAGAACAGATCACAGGACAATGGCGACTAGCTACGACAGGTTAGTCGAAGTAACAGGAATAAAAGTGCCCTTGAGCGAAGTTGTTAAGTGCTTGATGAAGGCTAGGTTAGACGTAACCGTGAGCGGCGAGGGGCTTGACGTCATGATACCGTTCTATCGGGTCGACATAATGGACGACGTCGACATTGCCGAGGACTTCGCCATAGGCTATGGCTACAATAGGATAGCCCCCGAGGTCCCCCCGGTAACTACGCGGGGGCGGGAGCTCGAGCTTGTTAACTTTTCCAGGCTTTGTCGCGAGCTAATGATAGGGTATGGTTTCCAAGAGGTATTGAACTACATGTTTACGAGCGATAGGAAGCTTGATGACGCTTGCGTGCACGAGAGGAGGGTCCGAGTGGCCAAGCCCATTTCATCCGACTACACTTGCCTCAGGACAAGCCTGATCCCGTCCCTGCTGGACTTTCTGTCAGAGAACACTCACGTGGAGTACCCTCAAAAGATATTCGAGATTGGCGATGTAGTGCTAATTGACGAGGACCTCGACGAGAGGAGCCTACATGAAAGGAGGTTGGCAGTGCTACATGCCGACTACAAGGTCGGGTACGAGGACGTCCAAGCAGTGTTATACTCGCTCTTAAGGATATTAAACGTGAGGGTTGAGGTGAAGAGAGATAGCAGAGATCTAATGATAGAGGGTCGCTGTGCCTCGGTGCTAATAGACGGCGAAGTCGTAGGCCTCATCGGTGAGGTTAAGCCGGAGGTTCTCCTGAGGTTCAGGTTGCAGACGCCTGTGGCAGCCTTCGAGATAAGCCTATCAAAGCTCTACAAGGCATGGAGTACAGGCTTTTAATACCTCACTTGACGTTATATTGTGGGCCGCTGGGTCGTAAGTCGCCGCAGCGACGGGGTGGAGGGATCGTGAAGGGGCTTCTCTGATGGATGACCGTCCACCTTACCCACCTGCGGCACAGACTCGGCGGCCCTAACCTAATCTTTATAGGGGCTTTTTGCCCCCTTATCTTAGGCCGCGCCGGCCTTGAAAGCCACGCATAGGGAGTCCCCATGGAGGGGGCATAAGGCCCGAGACTGTGATATCGGGTGGGTCAATGCGCGGTCACAGCCGGCGCGGCTTTAAAACAGAAGCAAGGTTGATATCATGGACGTCGAGGATAAAATCGAGATAGCGACGAGAAACACATGCGAAGTCGTAGCGCTCTCTGAGCTCGCTGAGGTTCTGAGAGAGGGGGAGGCCAAGGGCTACATAGGCGTCGAGCCCTCGGGGCTTTTCCATATAGGCTGGCTCATCTGGGCTCAAAAGGTCAGAGACCTCTTAGACGTTGGGATTAAGATGAAGGTATTAGAGGCCACGTGGCACGCTTGGATCAACGACAAGCTCGGCGGAGATCTAGAAATGATACACAAATGCGCCAAGTACATCGAGCACGCATTAAAGGCCCTCGAAATCGATAAGGGCGACATAGAGTACGTCAAGGCCGAGGACCTAGTAAATGACTCTGAGTACTGGAGGCTAGTCATCAGTATAGCCAAGAACTTGTCACTAGCGAGGGTTCGAAGGGCCATAACGATAATGGGTAGAAAGGAGAGCGAGAGCATATTGGACTTCTCGAAGCTTATATACCCCTGCATGCAAGTCGCCGATATATTCTACATGGACCTAGACGTTTGCCTAGGGGGGACCGATCAGCGCAAGGCCCACATGCTCGCGAGAGAAATAGCAGAGAAGAGAGGGTGGAAGAAACCAGTTGCAATACACACACCTCTGCTCATGAATCTAAAGCCTCCTATAGGTAGCGGGGATCTGGGTGAGATTGATCTAAAAATGAGCAAGTCTAAGCCGGAAACGTGCATCTTCGTCCACGACACTCCTGAGGAGATAGAGAAGAAGATAGAAGGCGCTTACTGCCCCATGAAGGTTGTCGACATGAACCCAGTAATAGAGATATGCAAGCACATACTGTTCGCTCGACCAGGCTTCAAGCTGTACGTGGAGCGCGAGGAGAAGCATGGAGGAGACCTGTGGGTTGAGAGCTTTGACGAGTTGGTTCACCTATACGGTAGGGGGGAGTTGCATCCACAAGACCTCAAGCGAGCGGTGGCCAAGGCCTTGGCGAAAATGCTCGAGCCCGTCAGGAGCTATTTCGAATCAAACAAAGAGGCCGGAGAATTGCTTAAAGCCCTGAAAAGCGCTACGATAACTAGATAAAGGAGCTTGCAACTACTTTGAGTTAGCTAGACTACATAGTCTAGGAGAGACTGTGCGTAGTTAATGGTCTAAAGCTTGGTGATAAGCGATGGGAGGTGTCGCGGTTACCGCTAAGTACGTCATCCACGCCACGATAGAGGTAAGTGGGATAGTGGATAAATCGGATGTCATAGGCGCGCTCTTCGGACAAACCGAGGGCTTACTCGGCGATAAGTTGGACTTAAGAGAGCTACAAAAAGCCGGGAGGATAGGCAGAGTCCTGGTGACCTTGGAGGAGAGGAATGGCAAGTGCGTTGGCCAGATAGAAATACCATCCAACTTGGATAAAGTCGAGACAGCGTTAATAGCCGCAGCCATAGAGACCGTCGACAAGGTCGGTCCCTGCGATGCGAAAATCACGGTGATTAAGATAGAGGACGTCAGGGAGGAGAAGAGGAAGAAGGTCGTAGAGAGGGCTAAGGAGCTCTTAATGAAGTGGAAGGAGGTTACGCCAGACACACGCGAAATAACAGAGGAGCTACTCAAGACGGTCAGGGAGGCCCAGCTTGTGGCCTATGGTCCCGAAAAACTACCAGCAGGACCGGATGTGGACAAGAGCGATACGATAATAATCGTTGAGGGCAGGGCGGACGTCGTCAACTTGCTGAGGCACGATTACCGAAACGTGATAGCAATAGAGGGAGCTTCGATTCCAAAGACCATAATAAACCTGTGCAAGGAGAAGACAGCGATAGCGTTTGTTGATGGAGATAGGGGTGGGGAGCTAGTCTTGAGGCAACTGCTCCAAGTGGCCGATATAGACTACGTGGCAAGGGCGCCTCCAGGAAAGGAAGTGGAGGAGCTGACAGGAAAGGAGATAGCTAAGTGCTTAAGGGATAAAGTGCCTGTAAGCGAATACCTCGCGATGCTGGAGAAAGGCCTCCAGCCTCCTCATCTGCCTCAACCCCAAGCTACCGCAGAGACGCAGGTCGTCTCCCTCAAGAGCAAAATACCTCCCGAGGTGCTAAAAGAGGCTGAAAAACTCATTGGTAGCTTAGAGGCTCTAATATACGATGAGAACTGGAGGATATTGACAAAGATACCCGTAAAAGACTTGGCGAACTACTTGCAGTCGACTCAGGACCCCGTAAGTTACATAGTCTTTGATGGAGTGGTTACTCAAAGGCTTGTAGAAATAGCTGAAGCAAAGAGTGTGAAGATGCTCATAGGCGGAAGAGTGGGGAACGTCACGCACAAGCCAATGTCGTTAGAGATCCTCACATTTAATGGTCTAGGTCTTTGAGATGACGATAGAGTTAAAAGAAGGCGAGGAAGTAAGAAGGGGCATCGAGAAAGTACTTAAGGAAGGCGAAGAATACGCTAAAAAATTGCTTGATGTCGACGCCGATAAGGTGATAATAGTCCACCACGATGATGCTGACGGGGTAACAGCCGGAGCGCTTCTCAAGCTCGCACTCGAAGGAAGGTTCTCGACGCACGTGATATGCCTTGAAAAGACTTACCCTCAAGCAGTGAAAAAGCTACAAGCTCAAGGCAAGGAGCCCATAATATACGTTGATTTGGGGGGCCCTCACGCATCTCTCATATCAAAGTTAAATGATCTGAAGAGGACGATAATAATCATAGACCACCACGACTTAGAGCCCAGCCACGATATTGGCGAAGAGGTAATGTTACTAAACCCAGAGGTTCACGGAGTTGATGGTGAGACCTATGCCTGCGGGGCCAGCTTAGCGTACTTCTTTGCGCGTTCGATAAAGAAGGACGTAGAGAAGTACGCTGGCCTAGCCGTGATAGGCTCAGTCGAGATACCAGGAGGGCCAAGAGGGCTCAACCTCTTAGCTCTCAAGGAAGCTGTAAGGGTCGGAGTAGCAATTTATGACGAGAAGAGCGAGAAGGCCAAAGTCCTTTGGGATGGCAAGTTTACGAACCCTGAACCCCTATCGACGAGGCTCACGGTCATGGCCTCAGTGGGTTACTATCAAGACGGACCTCAAAAAGCTCTAGACTCATGCATCAAGTGCTCGTGGGCTGGAGTAGAGGACTTCCTCAGCTTACTCGAAGAGAGGAGGAAGAGGGCTTACTCGAACTTGATTTCAAGGCTCCGCTATACTGGGCTAAATAAGTTGAAAAGAGTTCAGTGGTTTCACGCTGAAGACGAGTTTCGCGACATGGGTGTCAAAGTCATAGGGACCTTCTGTAGCTACTTGATGTACCAAAAAGTTGTCGACGACGACAAGGTCTTAGTCGGCATGATGAACATGAAGAGCGACGTGCCTGGCTTGGGAGCGCTTGAGGGCTCCTATGTTAAAGTGTCTGCTCGCGCTCCTAAGAGGGTATTGACGCTCGTAGAGGCAGGCTTTCTGGAGCCTCTCTCAAAGGCTCTGGCCGAGGCGGCCAAGCGCTTAGGCGGCTTCGGCGATGGCCATGCAGCGGCGGCCAGTGGCATAATACCAAAGGGGAGGGAGAGGGAGTTCGTGGAGTTGATGGACAGGCTCTTAGCAAAAGATGAAAAGAGCGCTGAAGGGAGAGGCGGAGGAGTAACTCTCGACAAGTTCCTATTTCCTAAGAAAGTCGAAAAGTGATGCTTGCTTAGCGCCTGAAAGCAATTGTTCTTCGCTCACTCCAAAGTACTTCAAGATCCTCATGGCCAGTGCAACTATTTGCTTTCTTGCGTAGTATTCCTTGTCTATCTCATCCATGGTGGCGAAAACATAGGGCTTGACCCTCTCCGATATTTTGTCAGAGGTCCCTTGAACCACAACGAACCCCACTTTATCTCCTATCTCTAGCTTAAAGCCCGCCGCCAAAAGTTGCTTGGCAGCTTGAACGTGTGCTGCCTCGACCTCGTATTCGTCAAGAGGCTTCGACAAGGTCTTCCAAATGACTAACTTCTTCATGTCGACCTTCCCAGCTCGAACCTTGCTTACAACGTCTCTAACGTAGTTCATGGCTGCCTGCACATCTTTTTTAGTCAATATTATCTCTATGACCTTGGTCTGTACCTCTTGTGACAGCTCACACCAGTCCCCCCTCACGGCCTCGAAGCCCACCACGTCTATCCGACCGTCAAGCGTTAAACCAGCGTACTTCTTCGCGGCTTCCGTGAAGAAGCACACCTTATAGACCTTCTCCAATTTGATTTCTAGGCCAAGCTCCTCCTCTACGCGCTCTATGAAGGCCTTGATCTTATCCTCGTCGTGCTTCACGAATATGCTGTCAGTATCCCCGTATATCACCTGAAGGCCCATCTCCTTGGCCATCTTTATAGTCTTCATGATAGTCTGCCTGCCGTAGGCCGCCGTAGCCTCAGCGCAAGGTTTTAAGTAAAATCTCGCCCCCGTCCAGCCCAAGTACCCGTACATAGCGTTAGTCATGGTCTTTACGGCTCTCTGCCTGCTGTCAAGTATGGTGTATCGAGGGTCCTTGGGATCAAGCTTCTTCATACTTTCCCTTATCGACTTCCTCAACTCAAGCAATCTCTCTAAGGCCTTCCTGTACAGGCTCGGAGGGCTCTTCCTAAACCTATGGCCCACCTCAGGGGCGACGTGGCACTCATCGGGGTCGCAAGCTTCCTCGGGAGGCACATAAGTGTCAAAGCCTATGTTGTACTTTATCATCAAGTGAGGATACATGGCTGAGAAGTCCAAGACTGCTATGTTCTCGTGGAGCCCCTCCTTGGGCTTTAAGACCAAGGCTCCCCTGTAGGGTTCGTACTTCCTCTCTATTCTGTTCGGCACGAGCTCGCCTTCATTGAACGCCACTCTCATCAAGTACCACTCGACTCTAAAGCCCACGGAAGCCGCCAGCACTTGGTCCAGCGGCACGCCCGTAAGCTTAGAGAGTTGCATGGCGAAGGGCAACACCTCCATCGCGATGCCGTAAGTGGACGTGGCATCTTCTTCGGCATACTTCTTCAATATCTCCCGCTTCGAGGGGTCGTCCCAAAACTCCGCTATGTCTAGATAGTCTATCATGACTCTCTTGTCTTTTGGCATTACGCCCAAGTAATCCGCCACGTTTTCGAGCGTCTTGATCTTGACCTCTGTCAGGTCCTCGGCGTAGTCATACAAGTCAACGTTCGCCCTGCCCACCACGGATATGTGGCCGTAGACGCTCTGATGGGGTTCTGCGAAGTCCCGGCTCACCTTCAGCTTTATTCCGTGGATCTTGGCCCTGGCCTGTATGTATGGCCAATCAAAGTGGTTGTTATTGTAGCCCACGATTATGTCGGGGTCGTATTTTTGAATATACTCCACAAACTCCTTCAGTATTCTAGAGTCGTCATAGTCCTCGGCCGTCAAGACCTTGGTCCCTTCGTCAGTCGTCAAAGAAATTATTATTATCGGGTCTCGCTGGGGGACTGGAGACCCAGCCTTATTGTAACACTCTATGTCGAAGGCCAATATCTTCAGCTTGGGTATCTCATCTTTAGGGTATGGTTTAGGCCTCGTGAGTGCTCTATAGACCGCGTCAACCTTGAGGTCGCCAACTCCACCCTCCTCTTCAACCTCCACCTCGTGCCAATCGCAGGGGTTTATCCCGTTGTCTATCATGTACCTCATGTAGAACCTTATATCGGCTTCGAGCACCTCTTCTACCCAATCCAACTTAGCTATCTTTTCCCTGTAGGTGGGTATGGACTCTGGAAGAAGGCATGTGACTTTAAGTGCCTTGACGGGTTTGCCAAAGTACCTTTTGTCAACCTCCTCCACGGATATTATGGGCCCTGAGGGATCCTCCATGAACTTGATGTCCTTTATTGCTTTTGAAGCGTCGACCCTGTTCTTGGGCAGAACGTAGAAGTAGGGTCTGAAGCTGTAGTCCTTTACTAGTACGCGCCTCCCGTCCTCTGATATGCCCCACATCTTGATAACTGGGACCCTGCCCTCTACATCGTAATTTATGTCGAGAAGCCAGAACAGCAACCTCTGAGGCATCGAGCTAACTCCCATTAGACTAGCGCTTATCTCCTGGATAAGTTTACCGTAGCAGTTATCAGATTTCCTTGACCATAAAATAAGCGTCTTCTCCCCAAGAGTAGTAACCTTTGAGTAGCGTGACTACCTTGAAGCCCAAGCGCTTGTAGAAGTTTATGGCTTCTTCATTTGAAATAGCGACCTCTAAAACGGCCCTCTTCAATCCCCTTTCCTTAAAGGCATTGAGCAGAACCTCCATCAGCTTAGCGCCTATGCCTCTCCTCCTCCACTCGGGTCTCACGGCTATGGATATTACGTGCCCACTGCCATCACATCGCTTGGCGCCTACCACGTACCCCACGATCTCTCTGCCCATTAGGGCCACGTAGAACATATCGCTGTGCAGATGTAAGAGGGAGAAGATGAGCTCTGGGGGGTAAGGCCTCTTAAAACTCAAGGACTCGATCTCAACTATCTTGCCAAAGTCCGAGGGGAGGGCTTTCCTTATGTTGACGGGCTCTCGGCTCGAGCTCATAGTGGTTCAGCCACGTAGATGTTGTCCTTGCAGGCCAATATCTTAGCAAGCACTGTAGACCCCACCTCGATGTTTGATGCTTTCACTAGGGTTATCAAGCGCTCTTGGCGTACGTCCACAGCCAGCTTCTCTCCTCGAAGCCAGCCAATGCCAATCACCCGCACGCGAATTTTCTCGCCTTTCTTGAAACTCAGCGGTATCCTAGCGTCTTTAGCTATTCCGAAGTCGTCGGGCTTCAACACGAGCTTCACCTTGAAGCGCTCTTCGAGCTTACGTAGCTCTTTGTAGAACTTATACCAAGTCATGGGCCTTACGCCCTTGGGCTTCCTTCCATATTTGTGAACTACGTACTTCTGTATGCCCAGGGGAGGCCATCGCTTGCCAGCCCCTATCTTTAGGGCATACTCAATTATCTTCGGTATCTCTTGGTCGTTGAGGCCGGGGACCCAGACAGGCGCTATTAACAGGTCGATTTTGCTATTCGAGATCGCCTCGGCCATCTTCAACACGTGCTCTAGGTCGTAGTGCTGGGTACCCGCCAACTTCCTGGCTAGCTTAGGGTCTAGGGCGTCTATGGACAGGTTGATCCTAGAGAGTCCAGCCGCTTCTAAGTCGCTTATCATCCTGTAAGAGAGGAGAGATCCATGAGTTTGCAAAGATATAACGCTCACCTTCGGGATCTCTGACAGTTTGTGGACTAGGTCGGCTATTTTTGGGTATGTCAAGGGGTCTCCGACAGTGTCTATGTGGGCTTCTAGGCTCTTCGACCTCTTAGCTTTTGCTACGATCTTAAACCACTTGATGATGTGATCAAGGTCAACAACGTACTCTGCTTGCCTGTTCCTCGAGGAGGGGCCAGCGTCCGTAGAGCAAAAGATGCATGAGAGGGGGCAAGACGAGGAGGGCCTGACCTGTATCAGGTTCGTGCCCCGGTCTATGATGCCGAACGCTATACAACCAACGAGGGGCCAGTCCGCGGGGACCTCGACGAGCTTTCTCTGTTGCAACTCCGTGCGCCTGATAACCGAGGAGCGTAGCTAAACTATTATAGCTTGCCAACCATGAGGAAGTTGTGAGCAGGAGAAAGAAGCCGGTCAAGACAGGTGACAGGATCGAAGTAATATATGACGATCACCATTGGAAGTTATTATCTGAGCTCAGAAGTAAAGCCGTGGAAATAATGGAAAGGTTGGAGTACTTGGGGCTGAGCCCAATAGTTCATGGTAGTATAGCGAGGGGGGATGTAAGTCCCACAAGCGACGTCGACATCGTCATACCCTACGTGGTGCCCTCGTATCGAATTGAAATGATCGCCGACGAGCTGGGGGCTAAGCCAATTAAGCGATTGATAACTCAAGCTACGCCAGCTCATACAATAAAGGCCCACTTGTACCTCGACGAGAGGACAGTGATAACGTTTCCCCTAACCAACCTCACACGTCATGAGAGGGAGTTCTATAAGTTCGGGGGCGAAGTGACGTTGGCCGAGCTAAAGGAAAATAAGAGGGTCTGTGGAATAGACAAGAGATTAAAGCTCATCGAGCCCACACCTCGAGGGCACTACGAAGAGCCCATAATAGGCAGAGAAGTCTATGCGGCTACTAAGGTCGGCGTTAGCTTGGACGTCGTCCAAGAGAGGGTTAAAGTGTTGACGCGAAGGGACGAAATAGGCAGGACCGGGGTCTACTTGAAGTATGAGGTTAGGCCGGACGAGAGCATCGAGGAAGCTCTCATGACCCTAGCCTCTAAGGACCCCGCCCTCAGGAGGGTGCTAGCCTCTCGGGGCTTCTTGTGAGAGGCCCATCTCTTTCAGCTTAGCAACGATGAGCTCTACTTTCTTGACCACGTCCAGGGCATCCCTCCCAAATATCCTCACCATGGGCTCTTTCCCTAAGTCACCTAAGTCGTATATGGCGTCAGGCTCTTCAGTCAAGCCCTTTATCGCTTCTTGCGCCCCCCACTTCAAGCTCATTCCCTCCTGTAGCTTCACTTCCAAGGGCTCCTTGGTCCTGTCGAAAGACGCTATCTTGAAGGCCATTTCTCTCAAAGCCCTCAGCACTTCCTCGGAGTACCTTATGTTCATGCAAGCTCTTATTGAAGGCCACTTCTTGTTCACCTCCAAGAGTATACTCCCCAAATGCCTTGACCCTCCGAACTTTATTAGACCTTGAGCTCTCAAGAAGCCCCTTACAGGCCTCAACCTCCCCTCTATGCCGCAGACGTCTTCGAGGGACTCTGGGTTTCTAAGGCACATGACGATGTTCATGCCAACCTCTGGAGTCAACTCTTCAAGTCCCTTCATCGACTCTATGAGTTCTAAAGCCTTATACATGTTGTCGATGACCCTGACGACGTCTAGAGACTTGTAGTAGGGCTCCAGAGGGTTCGCTATCCTCGCCCTCCCTCTCAGCTTGTAGGACCCTTTCATGGCGCGGGCGACGAAGTGCGAGGCTTGCACGAAGGCTTCGGGGAGGCCTAGGCCGTGGGCTAGGAGAGCGGCTAAGGAGGAGGCGAAGATGCAGCCCAGGCCATGGAAGGGCTCTTCGAAGAGGCGCTCCTTCTCCACCACCAAGAACTCCCCTTGATAATAAAGGACGTCGACGACTTTTTGGGATGACGCGTGACCTCCTTTTACTATGACGCACTTGGCTCCTAGCTCGGCTATCCTCCTTGCCGCTTCTTTAGCTGAGTCCAGATCACGGACGTCAACTCCACTCAACGCGCTAGCCTCTAAGGCATTGGGAGTCACTACGGTCGATCTAGGGATCAATAGTTCGATAAGTGATTTAAGACCTTGGGCCGTTATTAGGTCCTTTCCGTCCCAGCTCTTGAGTATTGGATCTAAGACGACGGGCGGCTCTTTTGGAAGCCCCTCGGCTAAGAGCTCGACCACGTCACTGCTGTAGACCAAGCCGATTTTTATGGCTTGGGGCGTGCAATCTTTAAGTATCTCCTCGAGCTGAAGGCGCACTAGCTCACGAGTGAAGGGCACTACGCCCTTGACACCGTTGGAGTTCTCGATGACTAGGCAGGTTGCGAGCGCTAGTGGCAAGACCTTCATCATACTGAAGGTCTTTACGTCCGAGTACAGGCCCGCTCCAGTGATTGGGTCAAGGCCTCCTATCGCTAGCGCACACTTGGGCTCGAGGGAAGCAAGCTTCCTAATGGCCTGCAAAAATGACACCTACAGTGAAACTTTAAAGTTAATGCTTAAGTGTTTAACGTGAGGGGCGCCTCGATGATGATGCTCAAAAGGGCAGATGTACAAGATGAAGAGCCCACGCAGGGCTGACGGAATTAAGGGGCGTGGACATGCAGAAATGCGTGCTCGTCGACTTGGGCGGCACCTTGATACATGGTCCAAGCATCAGAGACGTCTTCGGCAAAGCTCTTCAAAGCGACGAGATAATGTCTAAGCTTGACGGCTATTCGAGGACCAGGCTAAATAGTTCATTTGGCAAGGTCTATGAAGGACTTAAGGCGATCAAGAGGAGTTTGCTAATAGAGGTCGGCTTGGACACGACCATTGAGCTGGCTTTGAGAGAGAGCTCGATAGCAGATCGCCGATTAGCCAAGGACTTGAAAAGTGCTTTGCTCAGGCTCTACGTGGAGGAGCGCAAGGCCTACGACGACGCGCACTTCTTCCTGGAGAAATTGAAGGACTTGGGCTTTGTCGTCGTGGTTGTCTCAAACGTCCCTGAGCACTGCATGGCCTTGGAGCCCCTTGAAAGGTTGGGGTTAAGCAAATACGTAGATGAGGTCGTGACCTCAGCGCAATTAGGCCTTCGCAAGCCACACCCCCTAGTCTACTTGAAGGCCCTCGACAGAGCGCGGGCTTCTCGCGCAGTCTTCGTCGGAGACAGCGTCGAAAATGACGTCTTAGGCCCCCTAAGCGTAGGCATACCTGCGATACACGTTGCTAGGAGTGGCGTTGTGCTTAAGAGGAGCGTCAGCTCTCTTTCTGATGCCCTCGATATAATTTTAGCAGGGCCCTTTTAGTAACTCTCTTGGGCTCGGGGATGGCGATGTCATCTAGGATCGTGCCCTCAGACCGCTTTGAGAGAGTGGGCGCCCACAGCCACATAAAGGGCCTGGGGGTGCGAAACGGCAAGGCCCTTCCGGTGGCCGACGGCATGGTCGGACAGGTTGAGGCTAGAGAGGCCGCGGCCATAGTGGTGGACATGGTTAAGAGGGGCAAGATGGCCGGGCGGGGCATTTTACTCGTGGGACCGCCGGGCTCGGGGAAGACGGCGCTCGCTTCTGCCATAGCCAAAGAGCTGGGAGAAGACGTCCCCTTCATAGCCATATCGGCATCGGAGGTCTACTCAACTGAGCTGAAGAAGTCCGAGTTCATAATGCAAGCTCTCAGGAAGGCCATAGGCGTCCGCATCAGAGAGGTCAGGAGGGTTTACGAGGGAATGGTGACAGAGCTCGACGTCAAGATGGGCAAGCACCCATACAATCCCTATCAACAAGTACCTGTGGGCGCTAGGATAAGGCTGAGGACTAAGCTTGAGGAGAAAGCCTTCAACGTGGACGAGACGGTCGCAACGGAGCTCATGGTGAAAGGGGTTCAAGTCGGGGACGTCATATGGATCGACGCTGAGACAGGGCGGGTTACGAGGCTGGGCAGGTGCGAAGAAGCGCCTTCGGAGTACAAGTACGACATTGAGGTCTCGCAGAAGGTGCCCCTGCCCAGCGGACCCATATCGAACGAGAAGGAGTTCATCCACACAGTCACTCTTCACCAGCTCGACGTCAGCTATGCTCGAAGCGCTTCTTCGAGTATCTTCAGCCTCTTGTTCGGAGGAAGGGAGGAGAAGGAGATACCACCCGAGGACAGGCAGAGAGTCGACAAGATGGTCAAGGAGTGGGTCGACGAGGGGAGGGCCGAGATTATCCCAGGGGTCCTATTCATTGACGACGTCCACATGCTTGACTTAGAGGCGTTTGCGTATCTCGGCAGAGCCATGGAGAGCGAGCTGGCGCCGATTATAGTGTTGGCAACGAACCGAGGCATGGCAAAAATAAGGGGTACCGACGTGGAGGCACCCCATGGAGTACCACTAGATCTCCTCGACAGGCTTTTGATAATAAAGATGAAGCCCTACACCGAGGATGAGATACGGGAGATACTAAAGGTCAGGGCGAAGGAGGAGAACGTGAAGTTGGGCGACGACGCCTTAGAGGCTCTGACGAAGATAGGTACTGAAACGTCCTTGAGGTATGCGGTTCAACTTCTCGCGCCATCGCTTGAGATAGCTAAGTACCAAGGAAGGGACGTGGTGACGAGCGAGGACGTCAAGCGAGCACACGAGATGTTCATTGACATTAAGAGATCCGTAAGCTACTTGAAGAAGTACGAAGAGATGTTCCTCAAATAGCCGCAATTTTCTTAAAGTCTAGGGCGTCATTGGCCATGTTGGTGTTGTTGAAGAGGACGTAGACTACCCCCTCCTTTTCATAGGGCTTGACCCACTTCTCGTATAGTTGTCTGAGCTCCTCATCGCTATAGTCGTAGACGTAAGCCCTCTTTCCCAGCCCGTGGAGCCTGTAATATACTACTTGGCCAAGGGTCGTCGCAAGGACTTGTTTAAATGGGTCAACTATGTGGATCACGTTAAGCTCTTCGCACAGCTCCCTTATGGTGCCGAGGTCCCAACTATCGTGCCTGAACTCGATTCCTATGACGAGCCCCTGTGGTCTTTCAACTGTGTTCATAAAGGTCCTGATGTTAGACATGTTTTCGGCAGACTTCACGAACGAGGGCGGCATCTGCAAAACCAGCACTGGACACTTCAACACTTTGGCTATTTCCAAGGTCTTCTCCCAAGCCTCGTAGTTCTCGTTTGTGGGCTTCAAGTGACCGTACCTCTCCTGTCCTTCGCTTGGCACTTTAAGGCCGCTCTTCCTCCAAGTGGGGCTGGAAGGCGGATGCGTTATCGCTTGCCAAGCCTTCATAGTGTAAGTGAAGTTCGAGGGGGCTTCTTCGCGCCATTTTCTGGCGGTCTCTATCGATGGGAGCTTGTAGAACGTGGACTGCAACTCTATGAGGTCGAAGACCTCGAAGTACTTCTTCATGCCGCCCTTAACGGCCCATCCACAACAACCCACTTTGACCGTCAAGCCGTCCTCACCGCTCTCTGGGTTTGTAGAGGGGGTGGAGGAGAAAAAGGTTTAAGGATTGCAAAGGGAATGGGAGAGGAGATGGGATCAATATTCCAAAGAATCGTGAACCTCGGAAAGATATCCACATTCGTGATCACAAGCCTCCTGTTTTACAGCGTAGTCCTCGACTCCGTTCCTGCTCCTACGATCGCCCGCTACAGGTATTCGTGCAACTTCACGTTTGTGGTGTTAGGCGATGTCAGTGACTCGATGGATGTCAATCAAATAATGGTCTTCCCCAACTCCACTAGGCAGTCGGTCTTCATTGAGGAGGCGAAGGGCGTAGTTGACAACGTGGAGTATCGAGGGTCCTTAGTCCTAGACGAGCAAGGCAATGCTATTTTGGTCTTCGACTTTCCTCCGGACTTCGTAAAGAGTCGAAGCATCGTCACCCTGTACGTTAGGGCCACGATAATTCAGAAGGCTAGCAATGGTCCCACCCCGATAGATGAGCTTAAAAGAGCGTTACCAAGCGAGGTGCCTTCAAGCCTAGCAGAGCGTTACGCCGGCAATAGCACCACTTGGCCCATTTCATTGATGATTTACAGCCTTGTGCTTAACCTCACGGAGGGGCGTGAGGGAACGTATTACGACTTGTTGAATGCGTTCTCTAAGTGGATAGAAGAGCACGTGGCCTACCCTTTGGAGCAGGGCGTGAGGGAGCTGATAGGTCCTCAATACCCTGACGAGACCTACGAAAATGGGGTCGGCGATTGTGATGACAGGAGCATCCTCTTTACGACCATGTGCAGGGCCGTTGGCATACCGTCATTCTTACAAGTCGGCGCTATTCCTAAGCCAGCCTCTCAATGCGAAGAGGTCAAGTACGGCGGCAATTACGTCTACAGGTCCAAGGGGATTGCTTGGCACGCTTGGAGCATGGTATACGTCCCCAGAGTTGGATGGATACCGGTCGACACAGCGTACTTCGATGGCGCCGTCGTTGAGAGAGCCCCAGGTGGCCTCTGCTATATAAAAAGCCCTAAAGGTCTCGACCCCAAAATAATTTCGTCGGCTTACTTCATAGCCAACCCCATAGTTTACGCAAACCACAAGTCTCTAAAGTATGTCGAAGAAGCAAGGGCATGGGAGAGGGCCGTGAAAGAGGGCAGGATTAAAGTCATTTGTGATGAAAAGCTAGAGGTCTTGTATGCCAAAGTGCCGATACCAACGGAGGTCCCGTTGATTTTAGGCCTCGCTTTCGTTGCCGCACTCCTCTTAATATACCTTAACCTTAAGAGAAGGGAGGGCCTCTTGAAGAAGGCATAAAGGGTTATCGGACGCATACAGCTCGTAGCTCAACCATTTCGGCATGTATTTTTTGATGAGGGACTCACTATACCTCCCATCCATTAGTATCACGACGGCCTTATCTAGGGGGCTACGTATCAGCCTCCCCACAGCTTGGACGACCTTCCTCATAGCCGGTTCCGTAAAGACGGCTCTGTGGGGCCTCTTGAAGCCCAGACTTCGCAACTTCTCGACCCTCTTCATGTTGTACGGTGTGGGCTCAGGCATCGGCAGTCCAACTATTACTGCGACCGGCATTAGCTGGCTGGATATGTCAATGCCCTCCGCCAGCCTTCCGCCGATCACTGAGACCAGCGTCGCGTCTGCGCCCCTCTCAACATAATTCTTGAAGCGCTCGAAGACCTCTATGCTCGGCGAGCCCTTGCCCTCGTCGACGAAGATAAGCCCCCGCAGGAGTTCTTTTAGACCTACGGCTTCGAGAGCCCTCAGAATGCCGTACGAAGGCACAAAGACGCCTAGACCTCCCTCCATGCTATCCCTAATGACCTTCAGTTTGTAGGCTATGGCCTTGTAAAGGCGTTCTGATCTATTTTTGATTGATGTCGAGATTGATCGATCGACTATAAAGACGGCGTGGCCATACTTTGGCCTGACGTACTTAATTACCTTAGAGCTCTCGGCCTCTAGGTTTAAAATTTTGATGAAGGCGCTTATCGGGGAGAGGGTACCGGACATGAGCACCACGCCGTGAAACTTGCTCGTGACTTGCTTGAAGTCATAAGTCAGTGGCCTGACCTCTACGCAAAGCTCGCCTTCAGTATCTAGGTGAAGCCAAATTGCATGGTCGTAATTGGCTCTCAACGCCTTTTCCAGGAAAGTGTAAGTCGAGTAAGTCGGGCATCTTATCGTAAGGCCCCTCAAAGCTCTCGTCTTGATCACGTCCAAGGCCACTTCTCGTAACTTCTCTAGGTACTCGAGGGGGTCCTTGAAGTGCCTTGATATCATCTTCAGAATCTCCTCTCGCGGAACGTCGACTCCTTGCGACAAATCGTTATTCACAAATCCTCTTAACGCATCAACTAAATCCTCTAGGGGGCTTACTAGCTCGGCCCTTCTAATCGACAGCTCGTCGATGGAATTGTAAAGCGTGCTGAGCCTGAGGACTTTCGACTCATACTCTATCGCGGAGTCCATGATGTTGTGCGCCTCATCAATTATGGCCGCGGTGTCGTGCATTTGCAGAGGCTTGAAGTAAGCCTCGTAAACGTAGCGATTGAAGACGTAGGGGTACGTCAGGGCTAAGATGTTGCTATTCTTCATTAACCTCTTCATCACAGCGGCTGGACAACACTTTTCCTTAGTAGCAACTTGAATCACTTCGACGGACGTTACGAGGTAGTGCTCGCGACTTAGGTTATAGGCACAGCGATCCACTTTCTCTTGATCTAAATAGGGGCATAACAACTCGTCCCTTAGCGCACGGCACGCTAAGTGAGACAGCTCTTCGTTCACTCCACGGAATAGAGGGCATGAGGAGGACTTGCCCCTCAGAGAGAGCCCTCTTAGGATGGCTCCGCGATCCTTCAGGCGCCTCGCTTCCTCTATCACTTTGTCGCTCTCGTCATTCGTCCTCGTAAGCCATACGGCCCTCCTTATCAAATTCTTTTGCAGAGAAAGAGCTATCCCCATTAACGAGGCTATCGTCTTGCCAAGTCCGCAAGGCGCTTCGATTACAGTGAAAAGTCCTTGGGCTACGGTCATGTACACGGTCTTTGCTATCCTCAACTGTCCTGGTCTTAAAGAGGGGTACGGCGAGAGGGCCTTTAGTTCACTTTTGAGCATTTTCGCTACATCTCCCCACCTCTGGAGCCCCTGAGCAAAACTTCTTCGATCTCGAAGACCTTTTCCCTCACGAAGCTCAATGAATACTCGAGGCTTTCGATCTTATCGTGGAGGGCCTTTATTGTCGAGGAAGGTGCCACCTCGACGTTGCTCAAGAAGGAGAGTTTGTCGACGAAGTTCTTTAATAATTGCTTGAGCTCGTCCACTTCTCTTGTCAACTTACTGACGTCGTTCGTTACGCTTTTTCGCCACTCGTTAATTTCCCTGAGGTCCTCGATTATGTAGGGTAACAGAGCCGCTTCGCTCTTGGGCTCTGGACGGCATTGGCCCTCCCTTTCTCGCGCTTCGATTCGCACCCTTTCACTCGCGGTCTCTGCGTTCGAGCTTTTGGCCTTAAGTACCCTGACCGTGAACCTCTGCCCTCTGTGTATGACCACGCAGCTTCCGTTGGGCAACTTCGCTATCTTAAGCCTCTCCTCTTCGGTCAGACCCATGTTCTTTGCCTCTTCCGCCGTGAGGCTGAGCCTGTGGAGGATTATGTACTCGGCGTTTCGATATGTGGTCGAGACGAGTGACGGTATCTGTGCTACAGCCAAGACCCTCACCCCGTGCTTTCTGACCTCGTCTATTATAATTTCGCAACTAGTTGGGGGCTGATCCAAGCGACGCGGCAATAGCACGTTCTGCGCTTCCTCTATGACCAGCAACTGCTTCGTGGGGTTGTTGTATATGAGCCTGAGGATCACGTTGGCCACGAGTCTCTTGGCGTCGAACGTCAGCCCGGATAGGTCTATGGTATCGACGTCGTTTACGGTCAGGGAGCCCGAGAAGAGGTTCGCGTAGGACAGGGGTTCGAGCCTCCTGAGCAAGGCGTTCTTTATCTCCCTCCTCGTATCGCTCTCGGCTGGGTACTTACGGAGCTTTTCTATTATCTCGCTCAGGTTGTTTGAGTCCTTGGCCACTTCAAGCAACATCGCATACTGAGGGGCCGTGAGCTGGAGCGAGACGGCGAGGGCTTCGCAGAAGTCGAGCATTGTCAAGTGACTTATCGAGAGCTCGGAGGGCTTCGCGACCTTTCCCATCAAGTACTCTCCATTCCAGTCTATTATGAGCTTAGAGCCCTTGAACGAGCTCACTATTAGCTTGGCAGTATTGGTCTTCCCCGACCCCGTTATTCCAAATACCACTATGTGCTTCGCTTCCCTAAGGTCTATGTAAAAGGGGAGGAGACGCCACATCCTCCCTATCAAGATCTTCTCCTTTGACGAGAACTTCAAGCGAATGACAACAGCTAGCAACAAGGCAAGCAATAAGGTTAGAGAGAAGGGGTTAAGGTGATCCATCGCAGCTTTTAGCGACGTGGTACCGATCATCGCTATTCATCCATTTATGCTAAGCTTTAATAAGCATAGTAATAAGATGAAGCTAGGAGAGGTGTCCGAAACTTGGAGGTTTACGAGGCCATAAAGGGCAGGAGGTCTATAAGGTCCTACATCCAGTCGGAGCTGAGCCCGGAGCAATTGAAGTACGTGTTGGAGGCAGCCATTTGGGCACCGTCCGCCGGAAATCTCCAACCTTGGGAGTTCGTCGTCATCGATAACAAGGACGAGATGAAGCAATTGGCTAGGGCCTCCCTGAACCAAATGTGGATGACTGAGGCCTCGGCAATAATAGCCGTCTGTGCTGACGTCGATAGAAGCGGCGCCGTCTACGGCGAGAGAGGTAGGAGGCTCTACGCCATTCAAGATTGTGCCGCGGCGACTCAAAACATGTTGCTCGCATCTCACTCCATAGGCCTCGGCACATGTTGGGTCGGGGCGTTCTACGAGGAGGAGGTTCGAAGAATCCTAAAGCTACCAGTCAACGTGAGACCCCTAGCGCTGATCACGATAGGCCAACCTGGAGAAAGACCTCCACCTCCGCATAGGAGAAGCCTAAGGGACGTCGTCCATCATAACTCGTTCGGCAGGCCTTGGAGCGTATAGTTACGATGAGCGATGGGTGGCTTTAAGCAGTAGAGATATGTAGGACTCGGTAGTGTAGAGAAGTGAAGGGACTTGGAGGATTTGGTCAAAAGCTTGGCTGACTTGAAGAAGTACTTGGAGGACAAGCTTTCAGCTCTAACTGCTGAAGTGGAGAATTTGAGGCTCTTAATAAGGCTGGTCGACGAGACCCTCGCTAAGGCCTCCTTCAAGCCAGCCTCAGCGCTAGAAGTTGCAAAGGAAGTTGTGCAGCAGGTACCCCAACTACAGCCTCAGCCCCTCCAGCCTAGGGGGCTCGAGACAGAGACCCTGATTCTAGCGTCGTCGAGGATGGGCAATAGGCTTCTCGGGAAGATGTATATAGGTGAGGGGTATTTGAGGATAGTCCCAGCCCAGGACTTGGAGCTCAACGTAAACATCCCGCCCTTCAGGCAGTTCTTAGTCGAGAAGGTGCTCGAGGAGATGAGGAGAAAGGACCGCGAGGCAGCTGAGAGGGGGGAGATAAAAGAAGGCGAGGTCATGGACTACGAGGTGAAGACTAAAGGGGATGTCTTGACAGAGATATTCGTAAAGAACGTAGTTGACGAGAGGAGGATCAGGGAGCTTAAGAACGCCGTTCGATGGACCTTCGAGAGGATGGTGGAGAAAATGGCTCAGCGGGGCTCTTAGGCCTCTATCTTCTTGAGCTGTATCTTGTACATCTCGACGAGCTCCTTGACCGTCGTGCTGTCTTCGGGGCTCTTATCGAATCTCCAGCGACCTGTGAAACGCGGGAACCTTATGGCCAAGCCCGCATCGGGCTTTATGGCTCCCAGTCCAGCCGTGTGCAAGGGGCTTAGGGTTATCTCGTCACCTATTACCTCTATCACCACGCTGGGCACGAACCAGACGTCAGCCTTTATCTTAGAGTCGACCCGCGGGTGCTTGTGCTCTATAACGTAGGGACGAAGCATTTCGGGCATCTTCTCAAGGTCTTCGTCCGTGAAGCCGCTTCCGACCTTGCACACCGTCCTGAAGACGTCAGCCTCGGGGTCGTAGACTGCACAGAGGAGGGCCCCGTACTTGCCAGCTCTCTTCCCCTTGCCCCAGAACGCGCCTACGACCGTAACGTCTATCGGCTCTACAAGCTTTGATTGGTAAGACCTTTTGAACTTTATCCAAAGCCAACCCCTAGCCCCTGCTTGATAAACAGAGTCTGGGGCCAGAGATTTGCACACGAGCCCTTCGCAACCCTCGCTTATCGCCTCCTCGAAGAAGCGCTCCAACTCCTCGACGCTGTCGATTAACTTGTAAGTCGCTAGCATGGCCCTCTCACCCGGCTCGAAGATCTTCATAAGCACCTCTCTCCTCTTGGGGTAAGGCGCGTTCGTGAGGTCCTGCCCGTCCACGTAGAGGCAGTCGAAGAAGAATAGCGAGACGGGATACTCCTTCATGGCCTCCTCTATACCGTACTTCCTCCTCCGGTGCATCAGCTCTTGGAAGGGCCTCATCTCCCCCGTATCCGGGTCTATCGCCACGCACTCCGCCTCCACTATCGCTTCATCTGCCTTTACGTGGTTCCTTATGATGTCGCAGGCGTCTGGGTAATGATGGGTTATGTTCTCCAGCCTCCGCGAGAACAGTATGACGTCAGCGCCTGATTTGTGCGCCTGTATCCTCTCGCCATCATATTTGTACTCTGCTACACACCTTCCGCCCAGCTTTTGAAGAATCTCCTCGGCCGTGGTCAGGCGCTCTGCCAACATCGGCCTTATGGGCTTGCCTATCGTGACCCTAAACTGTTTCGCTCCCTCAAGCCCCTTCTCGGCCACCACCTTTGCAACGTAACCCAAGTCGCTTGAGAGGTTGTATGCCCTTTCGATGAGCGGGCGGGCCTCTTTCCCGCCACAGAAGGCTATCGCCAGCGCGTCCAGTATGGTCATGTCGGCTATTCCGAGCCTCAGCCTCCCGGTTATGGTCCTCATTAAGTACTTAGCCTCCTTCGGCGTCGCGTGCCTCAACAAGCTCGCTATCAGAGATATCTTCGCGTCCTGAGAGCCCTCGCCCGTCGCCTTAGCAACTTTGTCGAGCGTGTTATAGACCTCGTCGACCGTTAACTTCTTCGCTCCAACTTGTGAAGAGCCCACGAAATCCAAGAGGCTCTTAACCCTCTTCCTAGAAAGAGCTCGCTCAGCGGCGACGCCTATGTCGCCCGCCCTCTTCAGCTCTGCCTCCAGCTCCTCCGCAGATAGGCCGGTGGCCAAGGAGAGGGCCCTCAAGGCGAGCTTCTCCGCCACGCCCAGCTCTACGCCAACGTATTCCGGATACAGCTTGCCTTGAGTCAAGTAGACGACTTTATCTATAACGGCCGGAGGGGTTTTCTTCAGGAGCGCTACTAAGAGGTCGGTCATCTCGAGCCTCTTCGTCGTGGACTCTATCTTCTCATAAAAATCAGCTAATAGAGAGTACTCCATCTTCACTCACCGTGTCTGTAAGCTATAAAAAGAGGTTGAGAGATATTAAGGCAACTGTAATGCATATCAAGAGGTGCTTGGTGCTGAAAAGGGTTCCATCGATTGCCTTGCCCAGGACTAGACCTGTGGAGATGGACGAGGCAATTATCATGAGCTCGCTGTAGAACAGCGCCCTGTCTAGCCCCTTTAGGGAGGCCGTGGACGTAAGCGCCGAGGGGCTCTCGCCGACGCCAACATATGGAAGCTCGTCGATGCCCTTTACGAAGCTGAGCGTTAACGACAGGCACATGGCTAGGATTATTGGCGTCGCGTAGCCCAATATGGAGTACAAGTAGAGAGACTTTTTGATCCTCGACCTCTGCACGTTGTATTCATCTATGTAAGAAGCCATGGCCTCAAAAGTCGCTGGAGAGCCCCCTCCAGTCGCTATTAAGTGATCCAAGACGAAGAAGACGAGCTTGCAGAGCTTGGAGAGCACTTTAAGGACCACGGTCGACTGGTACAACGACAGGCCCAGCTTCGTTTTCGCTAGCACCCCCTTTATTAGCGATGAGAATTGCTTGTTGTACTTCTCGTTAGAGGACTTTTCGATAGCGGCGAGCAGGGGGAGGCCGAGCTTCTTGTGCTCTCCTAGGTATCTCAGAAAGCGCGGCAATTCCCTCTCGACTTCGAAGGCCTTCCTCCTCTCCCTCTCGTAGTGCAAGGATAGAGGCGATGCGATAGACATTAGGCTGACGATCAATGCTCTGAGGAGAGAGGCCTTGAAGAGACTAATCGAAGCGTATGCAAGAGCGACGGCCAACGCCAAAGAAAGGGGGACAACCTTTTTGCTCGGCACGTACTCGAGGCCCTCCTGTGGGCGCGCCACGTGTATTAAGTAAATAGCTAGGAGCGTCAGGAGGGGTATTAGACCAAAGATTATGAGCTCGTAGAGAGCAAAGTCTACCTCGCCTGCAAAGACTAGGATCGTCATGGAGAGCATCAAGGGGGCTATTAGGAAAAGCCCTAGCATGGCCTCGCCAATGATGTTGACGTAGTTGACGAAGCTATTCCACCTGTCCTTGAGGAGCGCTAGGAGCTCCTTGGTCCTCTCCTCTAAGTACTTAACGACGTCTCCGCCGCTCCTGAGAAGACTCGTGTAGCCCAAGATTAAGGACGACAAGAGCTTCGAGGGATGCCTCTGAGCGTAAGAGTTCATAGCGGTTATGCTGTCCCCACCCGTGAAGAGCGCCTCCTTCTTTAAATGTAGGGCCTCCGTGCTGATCGCTGGGAAGATCTTTGCCTCAGCCGCTACGCTGAAGGCTTTTACAAGCGTATGACCCGCGTGAGACAGGACAGAGGCCAAGAGGCTGAAGAATGGTAGTTCGTTTTCGACGTTCTGTCTTCTAATAGAGTCTAGCACCTTTTTGTGTAGCGCTGGCGCTAGCAAGACGATGATCGACAAAGGCGTCAAGAAAAGCCACGAGGTATTGCTCGTTAAGAGAAAGGCTGTTATTGACGCGAGGACTATGGGCGTGGACAGGAAAATCCTGAATACCTCCCTCGAGAGGCCTTTACGTGTATCCACAAGACCTTTCGACTCGGGCCTTAACAAGGCTCTGAAGAAATTCCTAATGCTCCAAGGAGGCTTAGGAAGTTCTATAACTATCTTCAGTTGCTTGGGTTCAGCCTCCCCCATCCTTTTACTCCTCTTGCCCTTTCTGCGCAAGTACAGGAGCATTGCGAGCAACAGCGATGCGGATAACATCAACGACAACAAAGGAGAGAGCAAGAAGGTTGACAAGCTGATCGCGAAGAAGGCTATGAATATCTTAGAGGCCCTTCTCACCTAAAGACCTCCTGTAGTAGAACCTCCTTAAGTGATTGGTCACTTCCTCGAAGTCTAAGATGTTGTTTTTGACCAAGCCCTCGAGGAAGTTCTTCCTCTCTATTATCTCGTTCAAGACGTCCTCTTCATCGAGCCCCACCGCCTCGGCTATGCGCTTGAGATGCGTGCTCTTCTCGATGAGCTCGTAGGGGTCGCTGGGCTCGAAAGAGTCATTGGCTGGGTTCCAAGTAAAGATTTTCTGGTACTCTCGATAGCTTACGACCTCGTCGACCTCCGTGACTCTCCTAACAGCTTGCCTCGGCGACTTCGCTATCCTCTTTACTACAATCACGTTGGATATCAAGTCGATGTAGCTCAGACCTACGTTTAGAGGCGGAGACGTGAGCCTGTGGACCATGGCCTCGAAGTTCGGGCTGTGGAAGGTGCACGCGCAACCGTGGCCGCTCGCTGCGGCCTGAAATAGCGCGTAGGCCTCCTCGCCCCTAACCTCGCCTACTATTATGAAGTCCGCCCTCTCTCTAAAGGAGAGCTTCACGAGGTCGAAGAGCCTTATCTCGGTCAGGTTCTCGCCTAACAAATACGTGTGCCGCGAGACCAAGGGCTTCCAGCCGGGGTGGGCCAAGTTGAGCTCAGCGACGTCCTCTATGCTGACCACCTTCCAGTTGGGCTTCAGAAGCATGGCCAAGCTGTTGAGCAGGGTCGTCTTCCCGCTAGCCATAGGCCCTATTATCATGAAGAAGGCCTTGTTCTCGAGCAAGAGCCACCAATAGGTGGCCATGAGCGAGGATATCGTGCCGCTCTTGATTAAGTGGCATATAGTCAAGGGCTTCTCTCTGAACTTCCTTATCGTCAGCGAGGGGCCTTGGGGGGTCACCTCCCTCGCGAAGGTCAGAGTCGCTCTGTGCCTGCCCGGCAACATCACGTCGGCTATCGGGTGCGCGGTGTTTATGTGCTTCCCGCCCATGTGCGCCAGCCTTATTATGTAGTTGTTGAGCTCCTCCTCGTCCTCGAAGACTATGTTCGTGTGGAGCCAGTCGTAGAGGCTGAAGCGCCTGTGGAACACCCGAGCTGGCTTGCCCACGCCCTCTACGGATATATCCTCTATGTCCGGGTCGCTCATTAGCGGCTCTAAAGGGCCGAAGCCCAATATGTCCCTCTTCAAGTAGTAAAAGAGCTTGCGCTTGGAGGTGTGGACCTTGCTCGCGATTTCGAGGTCCCCTATGACCTCTCTCAGGGCCTTCTCGAGGTACGAGATGGGATCTGTTAATAATTGTTGGTCTGGCCTCGCTCTGTACCTCAATTCCTCCACAATGCTGCTGTACAGCTTGAGCTCGTCCAGCGTTAGCTCGGGCTCTCTAACTATGTAGTAGCCCAAGCCTTGGTGTACGCCGATCACCACTTCCACCAGACCATCTGTCAAGTAGTACCTGTCAAGCTGTTGGAAGTCCTTGTCGAGCCTTATGCCCCCGATTTTCGTATGCGCTCCCGCATGCTCGGGTTTGTCTAAAACAGAGACGGTCGTCAAGGCTCTTCACCTCAACTCATACTCTTAGGAGAAGCAGACCAGAGGGGGTCGCCACGAGCACTCTCCACGCGTCAAGCGCAACGGCTTTGTATGGCTTTGAAGGGAGCCCTACGACGTAAGTGGGGTCTTCTAAGTTGATGGCGTGGGTCTCGTTGAGCACAACCAACCTAAGATTTCGCACGAGAACTGCGTCGACTATCTGAGAGGGCTTGCTCAGCGTTAGACGTTTTTCCTCTTTTAAGTCCTCGTTGAAAACCATGATCGTGCCATTGGACAGTCCCAGTATTAGTTTGTTGTAAAGGTCATCGCGCTTCAGGAGAACTATCTTCTGAGGGCTGTAGTCAATGAGCCTAAGGCGCTTGCCTTCGGCGCTGACCACGTGGAGGTACGGGCCCGACGCTACTACTACGGTTTTGCCTATGTGCGTCAGCGCGTTGAGGCCAGAGAGATCGCAGGGGTTCACGGAGAGGTACCAAGATGCGCTGTCACCATTTACCGCATGAAGTGTCGGCAATATCAGGGTTTTAACCCTGTCACAACGCTCAACGTTGATGCTCACTGCCTTCTCGTAGAGCGCCCCGCTGACTAACAAGACGCTAAAGCTCTGGTTTATAGGGGCGTGGCCAAGTACCTTGAACTTCGGGAAGATATCTGGATTCGCTAGATAGTACTGGAAGGACGTTTGAGTGTCAACGATCCCTATCAGCGCCCTCTGGAGCTTTACCTCCTTAATTAAAGGAGACCGCGGCTCTATTATGTCCACATACACTACCATCTCTATCGTCCAAGAGTTATACGGATGGTATTTCCCTGAGAAGTAGCTCTCGGGCACCACGATTAAGTGCTGATCCCTCCCGATCATCGCTGGCTGATATCTAAGCTCCTCTACATAATAGCTCGTTTGAGAGCAACTGAAGTAGAAGTAGAAGTTGTTTACGGAGAGCAACTTCCCATCCCTCAAGGCTATGACACTCAAGGCTTTAGGGCTACTGCCATCAGACGATATGGACAGCACCGTAGCGTTCAAAGCCTCGCTGAAGGCGATCTTCTCCGCCCTTGTGAAGGGGAACTCCTTTGACCAGAGCACCGATCCGTCGTCAACGTCTATCGCCAGCACGCCGCCGTTCTCGTAAGACGCCACGACTATCCCCCTCAGGCGATCGACGATGGCTACGTCATTTATAAGACATATGTCGTCATAGGGCAGTTTCACGTAGGGGGCGCCAGTGCTGACGTTGCCCATCGAGCTTTGGGCAGGAGCGAAGTTGAAGGTATATGTAGAGCCTCGTTTGGCCACGAGGGTTACGCTGAGCGAGGGGTTTGTAAAGCCCTGGGGTATGGGGACGGAGACTCGAATGGGCGATAGAGAGCGTGGCGGAACCCTTAAGTCGAGCTTCTCTACGTGAACCTCGGCTCCATGCTTGAAAACTATGTACGGGAAGACGACCTCTCTCGAGGCCTTGTTCGTCAGGGAAAGTATTATGTGAGTCCCGTTTGAGAAGGCATCGACGCTAACCCTCTCCTCAGCCATGAGCTCACCCGCCAGCTCGAGCCCCTGGCGCAACGCGTCTGAGTAGTTCATGAAGGAGGACAGGAAGTGCGCGAAGAGAGCCATCGAGAGCGATATTAAGACTGCCATTATCATTATACCAATTAGCGGGCTCAAAGCCTTACGTCTTAGCATGTATCAAAACCCCCTCTGACGTTAGGAAATAAACGTCGCCGAGGTCGTCCTCTTGGATCCCGGGGTTGAGGAATACCTCGGTCACCTCGAAGGGCCTCAAGACTAAGTCAACTGGATGAGGTCTGCCCTCCACGAATATCGTCTCTACGCCCACGGTTACGTCTGAGGGGTTGTACAGCAAGACGTACGTTCCGTTCTCCGTCTTACGAAAGTTAAGGATCTTTATCATGGCTAGCTGTTCGAGCTTAGCCCTTTCGGATTCTTGAACGATGATGCTTGAAGACGTGCTAGCTCTTTGAGTCAAGAGGTTCACGGATATCGCAGAAATAGCCAGCGTGATCACGAAGACTATTAGGGTAGCGACTACCTCCGACGTGCCCTGTCGCTTACCGAGAAAAAAGATGGTATATGAGCATGGGCACACGTCCATGTCCCTCCTAGGCCGCTCGCATGCACTGAACCGCTATCTCCTGCGCGTCCTGATCCGTCACTACAGTTATGAGGCACACGTCGCCGACATTGACGTTAAATTTTCCGAAGTAGACAACGGTGACAGAGTCTCCAGGCCCAAGGACCGACGTCCTAGGCGTTATAGTCACGTTCTCCTCTTCTAGGAGGTCTATCAATTCGCCAGAGGGACTTCTTACCGTGATGTTGCGCAACTCCAAGGCCGTAGTCCCTTGGTTCCTCACAGACACCAAAACGCTCACCGTGTTGTCAGATATGTAGGTTATCTTGGCCTTAGTTACCTCTACGGATGCCACTCTCGAGGTCGACTTGGCGTAAGTCATGGCGTACCAGTAAATGAAGGAGCCTATCGCTGCCGTTATCCCTATGAGCATTAGGGTTGCGATCATCGCTGAAACGGCCTTGCGCTTCCTTCTGTCACGCGATATTAGGCCCACGCCTCTCACCGTCAGCCCCCTAATGTGTCGGGCTTTTAAGCCCCCTCATGAGGATTCAGTGAGGGACCTGCGGTGTTCGTCGTATTCGTGGGAACGGCGGGATGCGGGAAGACGACGCTCGTCAAGTCGTTCGGCGAGTGGCTCGAGGAGCTAGGCTTTCGGGTCTCGCGCGTCAACTTAGACCCTGGCGTAGAGGCCTTGCCCTACGAAGCCACCTTCGACGTGAGGGAGGTCGTGAGGACTAGCGACTTGATGAGGGAGCTGGGCCTCGGGCCCAATGGCGCAATGATAATGGCCTCGAAGATCATGGAAAAGAGGATGGAAGACATAGTCAAGAGAATGGCAACGAGCGACGCTGACTACGTCTTAGTCGACACTCCAGGCCAAATGGAGCTCTTCGTATTCAGAGGATTGGGCCCGTCTCTGAGCAAAGCCATCAAGAGGGCTAGGAGGGCCGTGGCAGTTTACATAGTGGACGCTGAGACCATAAGAGATGCGGGTGAGCTCTTGGTGATAAAGCTGCTCTCGCTGATAATAGAGCTGAGGCTCGAGATACCAACGGTAGCCGTGATCAACAAGGGGGACGTCGTGGACCTGTCGGAGCTCGCCTTGAAGGTGGACGAGGTCAAGAGGAGGCTGAGCTCGAGGACCGACGTCCTCTCCGATTTAGCTCTGGAGCTCACGGACTTAGTCTTCAAGTACGAGCGCGCCTCTAGGGTCGTGGTGATCTCGGCGTTGAGGAGGACCGGGCTAGACAGGCTCTACGACCTAATACGCGAGTCGTTCTGCGTGTGCGGAGACCTAACCTAGCTTCCTCCTCTTCACGGAGCCCTCGGGCGCCTCCTCCTCGAAGACCTCCGCTTGGAATTTGTAGACTTTTGTGTTGGGGTCCAGCCACGCGTCGGGAGGTAGCAACGCCTTCAAGCAACACTGCGTCAAGAACTCCTCCTCGTCCCAGCCGTACTCGACAGCCACTTGAGGCAACAGGAGGCCTCTGAAGAGGCCCCTCTCTATTATTAAGCCGTCGACCCCGACCTTTATCTTAGACGGGTACTCGATTGGCTTGGAGGCCTTAATGAGCTGAGGTGGCGTGAGGACGCTGACCTCGAAGACCACCCTGTTGAGCTCAGACCTGTCCAAAGGCGGGAACCTAGGGTCCTCAAAGGCCGAGGCCAGCGACGCCCTTATGGTCGCCTCGACGAGGGGGTACACGGGCTCCGGGAAGCCTATGCAACCCCTCAATTCGCGACTTGGATGCGTCTCTATAGTCACGAACACCCCTCTCTTCTCGTAGAGCTTTCGCGGCGTGTCCGGTGGAGGATCTATGACCCTCTTGGAGGAGAAGTACACGGCCACGGCCCTTCTAGCGAGCTTGACCAAGAAGGCCCCTTCCTCGTCCGCTATGTGGCTCAAGGCTAGCTCTCCTCCACACATCCCTCCACTTCTCTCAGCGTCTTCTTAATGTTTCGCCAGTGAGAGCCCACCCAGTAAGCTTTCTCGCACCTCTCGCACAGCCAGAACTTGTCGTACCGCTTGGCCAAGTCTTTCGAGGGCAAGAGGGTCATCACTGAATTGGGATCCACTTCCCTAAGTGGACTATTGCATAAGGGACATCGGGTCTCCCTCGGGGGGAAGGTTATCTTAGCGTTCAGCTCTCGGAGCACCTTCCTCATGTTCTCCACGTGGTCCGTCGAGGTGAGCAACAAGCACTTTAAGCCCCTCTTGACTGCTTTGTTGTAAAGCCCTTGGTCCCTCGTGACTATGACCCTACCGGTCCTCTCGGCCTCGGAGAGGAGCGCCTCGTCGTCGGCCTCCTTGGAGTAATCGGCGTCGAACCCTAAGAGGCGGAGCCATCGAGCTAACTTCCCGCACATGCTGTCCAAGAGCAGCTTCTCAGGGCACATGAAGAACGTCACCCAGGCGCGAGCACCACTCCCTCGCCTCCCTTCCCCACTATTGCGTAGTCGTCGTTAACGCACACGCCGTTGACATAGGTCCTCACGGGCTTGCCCGTGAGGGTCATGCCCTCGAAGGGCGTGTACTTGGCCTTTGAAACCAATATCTCGCTCTTCACCTTCAACCTCCTCCTGAGGTCCACCTCGACTAGGTCTGCGTAGTACCCCTTCATTATCGCGCCTCGCCCCCTTAGCCCAAATATCTGGGCTGGCCTGACCGACGCCCTATTCACTACCAAGCCTAAATCGACCCTGCCCCTCTTGACCTGAGTCATGAGCAGAGGCATCATTAGCTGTAGATTGGGGAAGCCGGGCTTGGGGTCCCCGCCCTCTTTTTCAAAGGGGGCGTGAGGGGCGTGGTCGCTCACCACCATGTCCACCATCCCTCTCTTGAGCATGTAGAAGAGGTGCTTAGCCGTGGACCTGCTCCTCAGAGGAGGGTCGACGTGGGCCATCGGGCCGAGGCTATCTAAGATGGAGTAGTCGAGGAAGAGGTGGTGTATCGCCACCTCCAATGTCACCCTAGTGGAGCACTTGTAACCATTTATGAGCTCCACGGTCCTTGGGCACGTGACGTGGCAGAAGTGGACTCTCGCCCCGTACTTCTTTGCTGCGGTCAAGACTTTCTCGGCGAGGCTCTTCTCGACCTTGCAAAGCTTGAAGGCTCTTCTCGATTTCACGAGCTCGAGGACCTCTGAAAACTTCGTTCTAGCGTTGCAGTGCAACATCAATATTTTGTCGAGTCTCGAGAGGGACTCTAGAACCCTCTCGAGGAACGGCATGTCGAGCTCCCCGCGGTCCATGTGCTCATAGACGAACATCTTAAACGCTATGGCGCCGCCCTCAGCGAGCTTTGAGTTAAGGACGTGATCGGCCGACGGCTTACACGTGAAGCCGACGTTCGCCAGTATCCTGCCCTTGGCCAGCTTGATCCTCTCGGCCAAGTTGAATGGAGTGGCCGTCGGGGGGAGGTTGTTGGGCATGTCTATCACCGAGGTGACCCCGCCGAGAACGGCGCTCGCGGTCCCGGTCCAGAAGTCCTCCTTGTAGGACAGCTGTTGGTCTCTGAGGTGCACGTGGGGATCTATCAGCCCAGGGAGTAACAGCCTCCCTCCCGCATCTACCTTGACGTCGTGTGCTAGGTGAGGGCCGTAGTCCACCCCGAACTCAGATATCAAGGGGGTGTCTATGACCAAGAAGCAGTTCTCAACGATCTTGCCATCGACGTAAAGCTTGCAGTTGCGTATGAGGGTTCTCATAGACTCTTACCCTATTGTTGTAGTAGCGAGGGACAACAAATCGTAGCTGCAAGAGACCACGTCACTATCCATACGATTATATAAGTGAAAATCCCTCCTTTGTACATGTACGAAGGATCGTTGAGGGAGGAGGGCGGAACCCTAACGACCGATTTTACGAAGTAATACGAGGCCAAGTACAGTAGAACCGCTACGATTATGGGGATCATCACCGCCACCGCCCCGTGATGCTTTACCTCTAACGCCATGGGGTTAATGATCGCACTCAACACCCCGGCTATTATCGCGAAGACTATCCTGGTCATGTAGACCTTCGACCCAGGTCTCATGGGCCTCGCGAGTTTTTATTCCAGTCCTCCTAATAAAAGCTTCAAGCGAGAGATGTCGGCGCTATCGTCTAAGCTGAAGCGGAAGAGCGCCCTGTCTGCGTTAGACCTCAGGGCCTTGGTCAAGGAGATTAGTCAGCTGATAGTGGGTGGAGTAATAGTCAACGCCTACATGATAGGGGACCTGCTGATGTTCAAGATAAGGTGCGTTGACGGGATCTCAAGGATTCTAGCGGTCAAGCCCCCTCGCTGGATCAGCTTGACGAGCTACGACGTTGAGAAGCCGACGCGACCACCGACCTTCTGTATGTTGCTGAGGAAGCTGATGAGGGGGGCGAGGATAACGTCGTTTGAGCAAGTGGGCTTCGACAGGATAGTAAAGATGAGGGCCGAGGGGGAGAGGGGGGTCCACGAGCTCGTGGTCGAGCTCGTGAGAGAGGGCAACGTGGTCGTCTGTAACTCAAATATGGACATCTTGGGCGTTTACAGAGAGGTCGAGTACAAGGACAGGGCTTTGAAGAGGGGCTTGAAGTACAAACCCCCACCCAACGTGATTCTCGACGTGGACGAGGGGAGGGGCCTGGAGACGCTCAAGGAGCGCAAGCAGAAGGCCTTCTACGTGGCCCTAGCGCTCGTGGGCTCGCCTGAGCTAGCGTACGAGGTCTTGGCCAGGAGCTCCATGGACCCAGAGGGCGAGGTCGACTCGCAAGAGGGCGTCAAGAGGATCGTCGAGAAGGCCAAGGAGCTCTTAAAGTCGCTTGACGAAGTTAGGCCAAGCATCGTCTACGTCAACGAGGGGCCCTTCTCGGTCGTGCCCATAGACTTTGCCATCTACGCCGGCTGCAAGAAGAGGACCTACAATCGCTTCTACGAGGCAGTGGCAGACTACTTCTACGAGGATGTCAAAGAGGGCCTCCTGAGGGGCAAGGAGGAGGTCGAGAAAGAGAGGAAGAGGATCGAGGCGACGATGAGAGAGATCAGAGGGGTCATGGCTGAGGTCGAGGCCAAGATCAAGGGGCTGAGCAAGGCCGTGCGCTTCGTGGAGGAGAACGCTGAGGGCTTTCAAGAGCTCCTCGAGGCCTTCAGAGGGGCTTGGGCTAGAGGGGAGGATCGGCCGAGCCCAGAGCCGCGGGTCGAGGGTGCCCGTGTGATTGGGGTGGATAGGAGGAGCAAGACCTTGAAGGTCGAGGTCGAAGGCGTCGAGCTGTCCTTCAGGCCTCACGAGAGCTTGATGGCAAACGTATCGGGCTTCTACGACGAGCTTAAGGAGCTCAAGAGGAGGCTAGAGGCGAGTAGCAAAGCGCTCGCGGACTTGGAAGTCGAGATGGCGAGCTTGGCGGAGAGGGAGGTCGAGATGGCCAAGGAGGTCGAAGGGAGGATAAGGAAGAGGAGGGAGCCCAAGCACTGGTACGAGAAGTATCTGTGGTTTAAGTCGAGCGACGGGTTCCTAGTAGTCGCGGGCAGGGACGCCTCTCAGAACGAGGCCTTGGTGAGAAGGTACTTAGAGGACAGGGACCTGTTCTTCCACGCGGACGTCGTCGGAGCGGCGGCCGTAATAGTGAAGCGCGAGGGGAAGGAAGTGCCTCAAGCCACAATAGAAGAAGCTGCCCAATTCGCCGCCTGCTACTCCAGAGCGTGGAAGGCTGGGCTCGGGTCAGTAGACGTGTACTGGGTCTACGGAAAGCAAGTCTCCAAGACTCCTCCCTCCGGCGAGTACTTGCCCAAGGGCTCGTTCATGATCAGGGGGGGCAGGAACTACTTGAAGGGGGTGGAGCTCAAGCTCACCATAGGCCTCGTGGTGCAAGGTGGAGAGGCGCTCGTCGTGTCTGGCCCTCCATCAGCCATAGCCAGAGAGGCCCTAGTCTACGTGACTTTGGCCCCCGGGAACGAGGAAAGGGGGCGCGTAGCGAAGAAAATAGCCAAGGTCTTTAACGAGCGCTTGAGGGCCATGGGGTTAGAGGGGGTCATTGCGGTGGACGAGGTGATGAGGGTCCTCCCCCCGGGGGCTGTGAGGGTCGTGGAGAGGGGGCCGTTGGAGGAGGGCGACGTTAGGCAATGAGGGCCTGAGGCGGTGCTTTTTTAAGGACATCTATGAAAACTCTCAACCGTTGGGGGCATAGCGAAGTGGAGGTTCCTAAGATCAAGGTCTCAGATGTCATGACGAGCGAGGTCGTAGTCGTGAGGGCTGATGAGAAGGCCAAGATGGCCGCTGTGCTGATGGACAAGCACGGCGTGGGGTGCGTCATCGTGGCAGACTCTTACGGCAGACCCATAGGGATCATAACCGAGAGGGACTTGATATCGAGGGTTATGGCCAAGGGGCTCAGCGCCGAGGAGGTGACCTGCAGGGAGGTGATGTCGAGCCCCCTAATAACCATCGAGCCCCAAGCCCCTCTGACGACGGCAATAAGCAAGATGGCAAGGAACAAGATAAGGAGGCTCGTGGTCCTGGATAGGGGGAAGCTCGTCGGAGTAATTACTGAGAGGGACGTGCTGAGGGTCGCTCCAGCGCTGATCGAGGTCTTGACGTCTAGGAGGGAGGTCGAGGAGGGCTACGTGAGGGAGGTCCAGGCGGGGTACTGCGAGGTCTGCGGAGAGTGGTCCGACGACCTGAGAGAGGTCGACGGCCACTTCCTCTGCGAGGAGTGCAGAGGGGAGTACTCGACCTCGGAGTGAGCCCTCTACGACGTGTTCGCCGCTGAGCTCCGTGAGTAGCTACGAGTAGCCCCCATCCCTCGCCCTTCAGGGCCTGGATCAGAGGTCGACGAGGCCCTCCTCCTTTATTAGGAAGGCGGCCTCCCCCTCGGGCAGTATTGGCGAGGCCTCCAGCCGGCACACCCTCAGGCTGCCCGGCCCCCTGATCAGCCTCAGGCGCGTAATCGAGAGCTCGAGGGCTTGAGAGGAGACTGGCAGTAGGATCTCTCTGTCCTGCGCCTTGACCAAGCGGACGTTGTCCGTCGCTATCACAACGACGTTCCTCCTGCTCGCGTACTCCTGCAGCTCCCTCACGTGGCTCGAGAGGGCCCTCTGCATCTCCACGACGACCACCCCGTACTCCCCCCTGACTAAAGAGGACAGGGAGTCCACGACGACGAGGCCGTGGGGGGCCCTCTCGTAGGCCTCCTCGAGCAAGCCCGCCACGCGGCCCTGCTCCTCGAATGTCGTCGGCCTGTGGTAGAGGATCCTAGAGAGGACCTCTCTCGGGTCCGAGACCCCGTAGCGCCTAACTATGCTGGCCACTCGCTCCGGAGAGAACGTCAGGTCGACGTCGACGTAGACCGCTAGGGCCCTAGCGTTCTTAGCCAAGTGGTGCGCCACCACTTGGTGGCAGAGCTGCGTCTTGCCAGAGGACCTCTCTCCGTAGACCAAGGTCACGTGCGACGAGGGGAATCCCCCTCCCAAGAGCCTGTCGAGGGCCTTGCAACCAGTGGGTATCGAGAACACTCCACTCCAGAGCTCCTCGAGGTCCTCGAGGTCCAGTAGCTCGACCTCCATTGCTCAACCCAGCAACCCGCGCGCCACTTCTGCTATGATCGCGAGCACTATCGCCCCTACTATTAGGTGCCTCCCCCTATAAGGCGATATGCCGGTGGCCCAGAGGACCAGGCCCAGCAACCCCAGCGCGAAGTAGGAGGCCCTCGCTATCGTTATCAGGACCTCGAGGCCCTTGTGGACGATGAAGAGGAAGAGCTCTTGGACGCCAGCCAAGAACTTGCTTATCGTCGCCTTAGCCCCGCTCATGACGTTGTCGTACATGGACGTCAGAGTTTGATTGACGTCTATTTCTTGAGAGCGCACGACCCCTAAGCTCGAGAAGGACAAGGCGAGCATGAGCGCTACGAGCGAGGCTATCGCGAGCCTCAAGGCCCCCGTAGGGGGTTAGGAGCGCGACCTTAATAAGCCCCTAAATCGAGGGGCCTTCTCTCCCAGACGGCCTATGAGGGGCTTCCCGCATAGGACCGGCTAGGAGGTCCTTCAAAGCAAATAAAAATTGGAGGGTTAGAAGTAGAGAGTTTTACTGGGTCTTTGCGGGGACCTCGGCCGGCGGTGGCGTTGGCGCGGGCGCCCTCCTCCTTATCCTCGTCAGCACTATTATTATGGCGGCCAGCACTATGACTATGACTATCGCTAGGACGATCCACAGCACTACCTCGCCCATGCTGAACGCCTGGTTGCCTATGACCATGAAGACGTCGAGCGGCACGCTTACGCTAACGTCTCCGGTCACCGAGACCTCGGTAGCGCCCTTCTTCCCTAGGAAGGCCACCTCTACAGTGTAGGTGCCTGGGAGTAGCTCGAACGTCGCGACGCCTCCCTTAGCGGTCGCGGATGCGACCACGTAGCCGTCCTTGAGCACCGCTACCGCAGCGCCGTCCAGCAATTGTCCCACGGCACCGACCACCGAGGCCTTGAGCTCGTAGACGTTAGTGGCGTAGAACGTCACCTCTCCAGAGGCCTTGATCACCTCGGCGCCCCTGTCAAGCGTTATGGCGACGCCTTGCCAGGTCACGCTCCTTATCTCCAGCTTGTTTTTCTCGGCGTCGACTGGCACTAGTAGCTTGGGCGACCTGCCCTCGGAGTCGAGCACAAAGGTCTCGGTCGCTAGGTTGGGTAGAGACACCTGCACCTGAGCCCCGGCCAGCGGCGTGCCCCTCTTGGTCAAGAGCCTCAGCGTGACCTCGTGCACGGAGGTCTTCAGCGTTATGGGCTCGCTGGACTGTATCCACAGGTCAGAGCTGTAGATCGTGACCACGTTCCACGTGGCCTTGACGGTGTACTTGCCCACGGGCGCTTGGGTCAGAAGTATCGAGCCCGTGGAGTCAGTAGTGGTGGGCCTCACGACGCCGTCCGGCCACGTGACCTCGACCCTTATGCCAGCCGGTAGCGCGGTCCCGAGCTCGCTCACGAGGGTTATCCTCGGGCTGTAGACCATCATCCTCTCCGTGTAGCTGAACACCGGCGACGGGAACTCCAGCTGGTTCTCGAGCCTGTACTCCCTGTTGACGATGGAGCCCATCCACCAGACCTCGACCGTGTAGCGGGAGGCCGTGTTGACCATGGGTATCGTGGCGACGCCCTCATCGTTGGTCTTCTTGACCGCCGTCAGGGTCCCAGCGTACGTGCCGTTTGCCCAGTACAGCCTAACGATGGCTCTCTTGAGAGGATTGCCCTCCCAGTCCAAGGCCTTGACTATCAGGGCTCCTGGGAACTTAAGCGTGACCACGTCTCCGTGCTTCCAGACGTCGAACAGTAAGGCTCCGGCGACCGTCTGCGGATTGGCAACCTCGACGCCCTCCTGAACCTTGAGGAGGGTTGCCACTTCGTAGCTGTAGTTGCCGAAGTAGAACGCCGGTGCCTTCGAGATCACGGCCAATTCGCCCGTGGCGCCTGTCAGGCCGACTAAGCTCGCGTTGACCAACACCACGTAGTTGGCCAACGGCGCGTCCAAGTAGTTGAGGACCCTCACCTTGAAGTCGTAGGCGTAGGTCCTCACCTTGCCCACGTCGTACTTGAGAGCCGTGACGTTGGTCAGCTTGCCGCTAATGTCCACCTTAGTCTCGTCTCTGTGGATCACGAGCTTCGCTGGCGCCGTCGAGGGCACTCCAGGAGTAGTGCCGGGTATCGTGTACACGCCGTAGACTATTGTGGTGAAGTTCAAGTACCTCGTGCTCCAGACGGGCACCCACAGGTACGCGGTTCCGTCCGTCCCCGTGACAGCCGTGGTCTCGTTGTAGGCTATGATGCCCTGTTGCGGTGAAGGCTCGACGTTCTTGAAGTTGCTCAAGTGGGTGCCCCAGTTTGTGGTCAGCAACTGGGCTCCAGTGAAGGCGGTGACATTGACCCCGACCCAGCCGTACCTGACCAGCAGGCCGGGCACAGGGTAGACGCCGCTGTAAGTGGTGGCGTTTATCATAGACCTGTACAGGCTCACCTCGAGCGTGACTGTCTCGGTCTCGGCGGGGTCGGGTAGCGTGACCGGGGCGTTGTAGACTACGACTCCTCCTATGTAAACGACGACCGGGTACTTCCACCCTCCTACGAAGCACACGCCCTCGGTCTGGTTGGACACGTAAGTTATCTGGGCGCTCTTGTTAACGAATATCGGCGACGCAGTGCTCGTGTTAGCCTGCACGACTATGTACGTGTAATTCAGGAGCTCTGGAGGTACGTCGGAGCCGTCAGCCGCCTTGACCACGAACGTCGGGTTGTAGAGCGGTATCCTCATTGTGGCCACGTAGTCGTTGCTGGGCATGGTTATCGTGATCGAGGCGACGAGCCTTCCAGGGGCATTCTCGAAGCCCACCGTGTAGGGCGACGTCATGTTGGTGTACGCCTCAACGGTGTAGGTCCCCCCAGCCGGCATCTGCTCGAACAGGTAGCTGACCTCAGTAGCGTTGTACTTGCCCACCTGCGTCACGCCGGCCCACAACCACTTGGCGAAGGTCGTCGTGGCGTTGAGGCCCCTCACCTTTACGTTGCCGTACCAGTCGTAGACGAACACCTTCAAGTTGTAGACCGGGAACTTCAGCGTAACGGCCGTGCTGCCCTCGGTTATGTTGAACGAGGCTGGCGCTATGGGCTCCAGGCCAGAGACGTCCTTGTAGTCGATCACGGCCGTGAGGCCCGTGCCTCCCGGCAACCTCCTGCCGCCGACTCCGTCCACTATTATGAACGATATGTCAACGCCGTAGTCCGGATAAGTGATCGTCAGACTGGCGGGGCCGCTCAACGAATTGCCGCGGGCGTCGACCAAGCTGAAGCTGGCCCAGTAGACGTCGCAGATGAAGGCTTTAGTGTAGGGCGGCACCCACTCCTCATAGTCTGTGAGGTCGAACGTCTCGTCCAGCACCGGAATGCCTTCGAGCGTGGCCTTGATCCTATACGTCAGCACGGTCGTGCCGTGCTTCATGGGTAGCTGGATGCGGCCCCCAGTAAGGCCGACTATCCGCGAGAAGTCGACGAAGCCCTCAGAGGCTCCACCAGTGCCCGTGGTTGTCTTGAACTCGTAGTTGTATATCGGGAAGATGAGCGAGACGTCGGTCAAGGGCACTGGATTGTGGCTCTTATCCAGTAGCAGCATGTACATGTCTACGGTGTCAGTTGGGTCCGGCAACCTAAATGTGCCGCTTTGAGTGATTGCGCCGAAGACATTTGCTTTGCTGTAGACCAGGTACTCTATCGACGGCCTCTCCCACCTCCAGTAGACCCTGAACTCGTAGCTCGAAAGCCTGCCATTTCCATCCCAGTCGCCGTCGTAGGCGACCGTGGCTATCCTGAACGAGTCTGTAGATCCCTCACAAACTCGGGCCTGCTCCGACATCAGAGTGCCGTTGGAGTATATGCAGGCGTAGACGAAGACATCTCCCATCGATGATAGAGGCACGTTGTTTTGCGTTGATATGCCCTCAACGGTTGCGTAGTAGACGGAGCAGTTTATCGCAGCGTAACCCTTTGCTTCAGTCTTTATACTAAGCCATATCGTCGTGTCGTACCTGAACGTGCCGTTGAATACCTTCACCTTTGCTGGCGGCGTGGGCGACCAGTGGACCAGCAACCTGAAGTAGTAGTTTGCGTAGCCAAGAGTGACTTCGTCTAGCGGAGCTGGGATGGCTAGATTGTCCGTGAGGCCCTTCAAGCCCACGTTCACCTCGTACATCAGCTTGCTCTCGTTGAGGTCTACGACCTTGACGACGGCGTACTGCAACGGGCGGGGCCCGTCCCCCTTGTCCACTGGCGCTATTTTGACGTTGTATATCGAGCAGTCCACCGCCGTCTTGTTGAGGGCCCCTAGCGCGC
>Ga0105158_1000007_pt1 | contig 96113 bp, 97 predicted proteins | sample LHCtaG_FD_81567 | JGI IMG/M metagenome (GOLD analysis project Ga0105158, IMG submission 81567) | Hot spring microbial communities from Little Hot Creek, USA to study Microbial Dark Matter (Phase II) - LHC4sed_matched | ecosystem: Environmental > Aquatic > Thermal springs > Hot (42-90C) >...
GTCATCTTTAAATATGAAGTTGGAGGCCGAGTTAAAGCCTATTATTACCCAGAGGAGCACCCCCCGCCAAAAATCACCTTTAACGCTGCCCCATTCTCGCAAATGGACTTCGAAATTTCAGCAGGACTTGAAAGATTATCATACGAGTTAGAGGTGGCCATTAACGTACAGAAAGAATATGACATAGACTTGCTTCTCTTGGATGGAAGCGTGCTTCCACAGATGAGCGATAAACCATATACTCCCGGGTTAGAAGCAAAGTACTTGAAGGTTCTAGGGCTCTTCGAGAAACTTTACAGGTCATGTGTCGAAAATGGTGTTTCACTCGCCGGGGTGATTAAGGATACACGCAGTACGCGTTTCGTCCAGTTACTTTCAAGCGTCATACCTGTCCTAGTGGAAAAGAACGATGCGTTCAGAGAAATACTCTCCTTTGATTACCGCCTTTTTATAAGGAGCCTGCTTGACTCTGAACTTCTCTTCAGATTACTGGATAGAGGAGAAAGAAGCATGGTCTTAAAGTACTCCGACAACCCAAGTGCACACCCTGTACTAAAGGACGTAAGTAAAGATTGGCGCGACAAGTTCTACGTAACCTATCTTAAGCCAGCAGAGTTAGACCGACCAATAAGAGTTGAATTCATTGCCGTGGGGAACCCCACAATCGAGGTTAAGAAAGTAGCATCAGCTATAATGGCTCTCTCCATGCATCATCCGGAGTATGCTCTTCCATCAGTACAACTTGAAGCCCATGCCCAGGCGAAGCTCGCTGAGAGAGAAATGGACTTTATATGTGATCAGCTTGCCCATAAAATAGGTGTTCCCCCTAACTTATTAAAACCAAGAGATAAAATGTTCCCTGTGTGAAGAGGGGGTGAATAAATGCAATCTATTGGAACAGTAATATGCACCGATCATAGTCCGACAACCTCTGAGTTCACGTTTGTCGTTACATCCTCGGAAGTAGTTCCTGTGAGGAGGGGGCAACTTGTTCAGCTTGAAACCGAGGATGGCTTGCTGTTAGCTGTTGTGCAAGAAGTTATGAAAACAAACCGCTTCTATTATCATGCTGAGGCAGTTAAAGAGCTTGAAAGAAGCGGAAGGACGCTCTCCTCGATCTTCCCATGCGACAGGTGGGATATGCTAATCGCAACAGCTAAACCCCTCGGCGCTCTTAAAGAGGAAAGCTTCGACAAAATAACCTTCCCTCCCTCCCCCGGAGAGAAAGTTTACCTAGCAGATAAGAACGTCATCTCGAGGTTCTTCGGGTTCGATGAAGAAAACGGGCTCGAGATAGGCTTCATGAGTCATCACAATGTGCCAGTTAAACTCAACATGACACGGTTACTGCAAAAACATTTGGCTATTCTTGCCATGAGCGGCTCCGGGAAATCATACCTTGCGACAATACTTCTGGAGGAAATCCTCTCAAGAAGTAGAGATAAGGGAAGAATATTCACTCTGGTGGTTGATGTTCACGGTGAGTATGTAGTGCTATCCCAAGATGACAGCTGGGAGCTTGCTCAATCGGTGTCCATAGTGAAAGGTTCCTATGTTCAATTCGCCACGCCTCTTCTTACAGAGAGACAGTTAGCCATGTTTCAACCCGAAATGAGCCCTGTCCAAGTTCGTGAGCTAAATCGCCTGCTATCCGATGTGAGGAAAGCAAAGGGAGATATTTACTCCCTCTCAGACGTTATCTTTCTTATAGAGAAAGACGAAAAGATGAATCCTAGAACAAAGGACGCTCTGTTAAGCTGGCTCTACGAGCTGGAAGACACGCAGCTCTTCGGAGTGGAAGAGAACCCATATCTTCCAGAGTACGCCAAACCCGGCCGAGCGGTAGTACTCGACCTAAGCGACATTCTAAGCTTAAGGAAAAAGCAGATGATAACTGCATACGTTCTTCAGAGGCTATTTGAATTGAGGCGGCGTGGTAGCATTCCGCCATCCTTCGTAATACTTGAGGAAGCACACCAATTTTGCCCTGAGGCGAAGCAGGAGTTAGCTATCTCAAAAAGTATCATCGAAACTATAGCGAGGGAAGGAAGAAAATTCTATTTTTCACTTTGTCTCATTTCCCAGCGCCCAGTAAGGCTTTCAACAAGCGTCCTCAGCCAAGCTAACACACACATTATACTGCGAGTAACCAACCCGAACGACCTAAAGGCCATAGAACTCTCCTCCGAAATGATTACCCGCGAGACTCTCAGCATGATAGCAGATCTGCCAGTAGGAGAAGCATTAATAGTTGGCAGCGCCGTTAATGCTCCTCTCTTCATAAAGGTAAGAAAGAAAAAAGTTTCTCTTTCAGCTTATGAGGAAACTATGGAGGAAGCAGCTAAACGCTTCGAAACAGACGAAACCCAGTAAAAATACTAATCAGATATAATGATTACTACGCGCTTGACAGCGGGTTCACAGACCTTTTTTACGCCATGTTGACCCGGAGAATAATAGCTCCTTATTAACCCCGCCTTCTCCAATATCTTTATTTGCGCTGATATATTAGCTTCCGTCTGATTAAGTGTTTCAGCTATTCTGCTTACATCTATTTTTCTTTCACGGATGATTTTCAGTATCTCCCACCTTGTTTCGGAGGAAATGGCTTTCGCTATCTCAACCGCCTTTTTATCGCTTACCACAAGCTCCTCCTCACTTGTTTCCACGGTCAACACATGTTCCCCCTTTAATGTTAATTGGCATGAATTGATAAAACATTAATAACTTATAAAGTTTTTCTATACTCTTTTACACAAAAAGAAAATTAGAGTTTTTTTTCCATTTAAATAAAGAGAAAGTTTAATCATGGTACTTAATATGGTTTAATTTGCAGGCTACTACGAAAAATAAAATCTTAAAGAATAAAAACTCCTAAAGCCATATAGAATTCTAGGTGTCTGAATGAAGTGGCTGGCGCGTATCCTCCATAACCTTAATACAGATGACTATAAGGTTCTATATGCACTTGAAAATGGCATGAAAACACACGAGTTTGTTCCCGTAGACCTTATTGCTTGTTACTTGTCTCTCCGTAAGGAGAGAGCTTTGAGCATTCTTAAGAGGCTTCATGAATTTAAGCTGGTTGTAAGGCAGATAACTAATTATGTTGGTTACAGATTGACGGTTCATGGTTACGACGCCTTAGCTCTAAAAGCTCTTGCAGAGTCGGGTGTAATAGAGTTTTTCGGCTCTAAAATCGGCGTCGGAAAGGAGTCGGATGTCTATGAGGCTTTAACTTCCTCCGGTAGACGGGTTGCCGTCAAGGCCCATAGAATTGGCAGGACAAGCTTCACACATGTAAGAAGGGTACGTAACTACGTTAAGAGAGGTGTTACCCGCTCAAGCTGGTTCCCTATCTCCTGTAAGTCTGCCGAAAGAGAATATATCGTCCTCAAAAAACTCTACTCTAACGGTGTTGCAGTCCCTGAACCAGTCTACTGGAATAGGCATATACTAGTTATGAGCTTCATAGAAGGAGAAGAGCTAGTCAATTGTAAGTTCCTACCAGAACCCTATGATATCTTAGAGTTGATACTCGAAAATGTAAAGTTGGCTTACCAATGTGGAATCGTCCACGGAGACTTAAGCGAATACAACGTGGTCGTGTCACCTGAGCCCGCTGTCTTTTTAATAGATTGGCCACAGTACGTGCTTGTTGCGAATGCTTCGTCACGTTACTTGCTCGAAAGAGACTTGCATAACCTCATATCCTTTTTCAAGAGAAAGTTCGGTATTAAGTTAAGCTTATCAGAAACCCTAGAATATGTCACGGAAAACTAAGTTATCCACTCCTAGATGGGGTTAAAAATGGAAATGTTTAAGCGAGTGCTTGGGGTCGATATTCTGCCTGCAAGCTCCCCCTTATCTAAGGCTCCTCCAAGATACGCTGCTTTCCTACTGGATAACGAGGGGGAGCGTGCCTATGAACGCCTTAGTAAACGTGAACTGATAGCCCTCATAAACTCCATTAAGCCGGATGTCGTTGCTTTAGATAACGTGTTTGAAATTGCCTCAGATCAGAAAGGCATCATCTCCTTCATAGCAAGCTGTCCCTCATTTACAAGGTTAGTGCAGGTGACTGGCTCCCCTGTTAATGGCACTCTACCTCTTTCCATAGTGGCCTCTCAAAACGGTCTTCAAGCAGAGAAGCTTTCACCCGTTAAAACAGCTGAAATATGTGCTAGGTTAGCGGCTAAGGGAGTTGGATGCCTTGTACGTGCTTTTGAGAATGAAACCCGAATAATTGTTGCGAGGGGGCGTTGTCCAGGCCATGGAGGTTGGAGCTCGGAGAGGTTCAAAAGGCGCATGTATAATCTTGTTCTCCAGACAACTAGGGAGATACAAAAGCGGCTTGACGATGCTGGACTGGAATATGACCTGTACGTGGAGGAAGTGGAGGGTGGAGCTAGGCGTAGCAGGTTTACTGTTTACGCTGAAAGAAGCATTGTAGAATGGCTGGTTAAGCCCTATCGGGGAGACATCATAGTAGCTGTTCAGCCTATACTGCTTGAACGCCTGGAGTGGATTCCACTCTCCCGGATTCCCAGCGAATCCGCTCCAAAGAAAGGCTTAATCATTGGATTAGATCCAGGAGTCACGTGCGGCGTTGCTGTACTAGATCTTAATGGCGGTCTTCTTTTGCTGGAGAGCGAGAAGGAACTATCTAGGACGACTCTTGTCAGAAAGCTTACTTCCCTTGGTGTACCTGTTCTGCTAGCGTCTGACGTTAATCCTCCCCCAAGCCTTCTCGAAAAACTGGCTGGCATTCTCAACTCAAAGATCTTTTGTCCTCCGAGAAACCTTACTATTTCTGAGAAAAGGGAACTCGTACAAAAATTTATTGAGGGAAAATATATTAAGGTTCAAGATTCACATCAGCGTGATGCCCTAGCTTCTGCCCTTAAAGCCTTCTTTACGTTCAAAAATAAGTTTGAAAGGGCTGAAGCCAAAGCTAGATCTATGGGATGTCACATTCCACTCGACCAGTTAAAAATTATGTTGCTGAGGGGTCTGTCCGTCTCAGAGGCGATAAGTATGCTTTCACAACCAAAAGTAGAAGTGGTTAAAGAGGAGCGACAGCCACAACAAATAGACCCAGCTGCCTTATTCAAAAAACTAGAGTTATACAGAATTAAAATTAAAAAGTTAAGAAGGAGTCTCATCCGCGTCAAAGAACAGAATGCTGTTTTCATTGCGGAAAAAAATAGGTTAGAGGAGGAGCTTCAGCGCCTCAGAGACATGTTAGAGAACCTTAACGTTTGTGCTAAGCCAGAAGGCTTTGAAAGAGTGGTTGAGCGCTACAAGGAGGAAATTAAATCACTTAAACATGCACTTTTCGCCCTCAAAGAAGAACTTTCTAAGGCCCGGCATGAAATTGCTAATCTGAAAAGAATGAGGATAATGGAGATCAGAGGCGTAGTCTATCCTCTTAAGGTTATAAAACGATTCACTCACAATGAAATACATAAAACCGACGAAGCAGTTGGAATAAACAAGGGCGACATAATACTCTTGCTGGATGGTAGTGGGGGCGGCAGAGCTACTGCAAGCCTTCTGATAAAGAAAGGCATTAGAGCTGTAATTTCCGAGACAGCTATGTCTCACACAGCGCTCGAAGCCTTCTCCGAGGCAAACATACCTGTTTTCTTCTCAGAAGAGGTTAATGTAAAACAAATTGATGAGTTCGCTGTAATAGACAAGAAAGAATTTGACGCTTTATTTTCACGTTACTTTGAAGAAAAAGAAAAAGCCGAACGTGAAAAACGAAAAAAGCAACTAGAAAAGCTACTTGAAGATTATCGAATGGAAAGAGAACTAGGATTAAGTTAAACCTCAAAGGAGAGGGGCAGCCTCAGTCTGCATATAACTTAACATTTCATGTTCGTCACTTTCCCTCCTTCGGGGGAAGTTCCTCCGTTAAGTCTGGTTTGATAAAAAGTATATTGTTTCCCCTTATGAAGACTTCCCCGTATCTGGCAATCGGTCCATCCTCGTCCAGCTCTTCAGCGTTGGTTAGGCACAGGTTCATGTAAGCGTCTATGTTAGAGAGTCTTCCTTGAATTGTTCTTCCATCCTTTAATTTTACTAAAATTAGGTTGTTAATAGCTTTCTGAAGCATAGTAAGAGGTTGGCTTCCCGACATAACATTCTCCCTTCTAACACTCATACTTACCGAAAAATGCATATCTACCATTTAAAAAACTTGCCCTCTAACATACGCCATTTTCCTTCCATTCCCGCAATTCTTGAAGTAACATAAATATTTTGGCGGCTCCAAAGTTAACCTTTTAAGCATTGACTGTTAGATTATGAATAGTTAACCCGCCTTTTTTCTTGGAGGAAACCTTTTTGACAACGAGGATGAAAGCAGCGAACCGGTCAGTTTTAACGGACGAAGTTAAAGCTGTGGCTGAGGAAGAAAGAGTCTCACCGGAGAAGTTAGCAAGAAGGTTGGGGAGAGGAGAAGTAGTCATAGTGAAGAATGTGATTCGCGAGGTGAAGCCCCTAGGAATAGGGAAAGGATTAAGAACTAAGATTAACGCTAACATAGGTTCTTCTCCCAATATCTGTGATGCCGAGTTGGAACTTAGGAAAGCGAAGGTTGCTGTTAGTTATGGCGCTGACACCCTGATGGATCTCAGCACTGGAGGTGACATAGATAGTATAAGGCGGATAATTTTAGGGTCTGTTAATGTTCCTGTAGGTACCGTCCCCATATATCAAGCGGGTATAGAAGCCGCTAGGAAAAAAGGTGCTATAGTGGAAATGGACGAAGATGATATGTTCAACGCCATCAAGAAGCATGCCGAAGACGGCGTGGACTTTGTGACGGTTCATGTCGGTGTAACAAAAGAAAACGTGAAAAGACTTATTGAGGTTAAAAGGGTGATTCCAATGGTGAGCAGAGGCGGGACATTCCATGCTGCTTGGATATTACATCACGATCAAGAAAACCCGCTATACAAAAACTATGATTACTTGCTCGAAATAGCTAAAGAGTATGACTTGACTCTAAGCCTAGGTGACGGTTTAAGGCCTGGTTGCATTCACGACGCTACAGACGTTCCTCAAATATCAGAACTGGTAACGATAGGGCACCTAGTTGAGAGAGCTAGAGAAGAAGGGGTGCAAGTTATCGTTGAAGGGCCAGGCCACGTCCCCATACATGAGATCGCCGCAAACATAAAGCTTCAAAAAGCCATGTGCAAAGACGCTCCTTTTTACGTTCTCGGACCACTAGTAACAGATGTCGCCCCAGGATATGACCATATTGTGGGAGCAATAGGAGGGGCAATAGCAGCACTAGAAGGAGCAGACTTCTTGTGCTATGTAACCCCGGCGGAGCATTTAGGCTTGCCAAATGAAGAAGACGTCAAGCTGGGAGTTATAGCTGCAAAGATAGCTGCTCATGCAGCTGACATCGCGAAGTTTGGCAGTAATATGGCTGAATGGGATCATGAAATGGCAAAGGCTAGGATAAACTTGGATTGGGATAAGCAATTTAGCCTTGCCATTGACCCTGAAAAGGCAAAGTCCTATTATGAACGCTACATTGCAAAAGAAGCGGTTTGTAGCATGTGCGGTGAGTACTGCGCGATGAAGTTGATATCCGAGGCCCTTGGAAGAAAGGACTTTTCCAACCTTTCCTGCTGATACTTACTTCTTGATTATGAGAGCTATTGGGAGACTAGCCCTCTGCCACGTTGCATATTTTCCCTCATACGTGATTGGTGCCTCCGTTCTACCGTATGTTCCTATTATCGTTATAAGCGTGTCAGGTTGAGCCTGTCTGTAGAGCACTTTTATCCAACTGTCGGTTCTCACGATAAGTTTCTGGGCAGTTTCCTTAGGCGGTTGAAAACTGTATTGTTTGTAAAGCTCTTCAAAGTCTAGAAAGTGAACCCAGAGAAAATCTACTCTGTTAAGCACCTTTACAGTTTCCACGTAGCTCTTGTTGTCTGAATCGCTTACCCTCAACTCGCCCTTACCATCTATTACTGCGAGATCCTCCTTCCTGCCTATCATTACAGTTCGTTTTCCAAGGGATGATAAAAAGCTGAACAAGTTAAAGTCGAAGTTATCTCCCCCAAAAACAATCTCCCTGAGAACGTGAGGGGTATATGGGTTCTTGGATTCAAGTGTTATGATCGCCTCGGACTTGCCTATTATAAAACGAGGCTTATAGTACGTGCACTCCAGCAAGCCAAAGTTATCTATTATTATGGTTACAACGCGCTTCGAAACGAACTTTTCTGGTAAATTAACTTTTGGTGGAATGTTATTAGGTGGATCTATGCCCATCATACTTAGGAGTGTGGAGGCCATCTGGTTCATCGAACCCTGAAAGGCCATCAGTTCGCTCATCCGAAAATCCACCATTAAAAACCTTTTCACTTCTAAAATTGGACTACTTTCTTTAAATCATTTTTCGAAAAATACTTGCGAAGTATTTTTATCGGGGAAATGCAAAACAACAACCTCAAATAAATTGAGGCTGGTGACTGCTAATTTGAGTCAAAAGGAACAGGAAAGCGACGTAAGTAGCCTTGCAACACTACTTTTCCTCGGATTTGTATGTGTTGTAGGCTATCTCTTAGAATCATACTGGAATGGTTTGTTCCCCTTCTCCATAAGTTACACGAACACAGTCTTTTTGGCATCGCCTCATGGTCTTATAGCCATGTGTAGCTTAGCGGTAGCCTTCCTGGTATTAGGTGCGTTTAAAGCGAGGTATCCCCGCTTAGTGATTACAATTTTCTTTGTAGGAGGATGCATTGTGATACTCCTACTTTGGCTTGTCATATTCTAGTAAAAACTTAAACTTAGCCTTAAAGTCGTCTTCCTTGTCTTGGAGCTAGAAACATTCTTAAGTGGCTGCTTCTTTTCTTGAAGTAAAGTTAAAACTCGATTGGCGGTGTAACCTTTGACCTTAACCGACCTCTTAGATAATCGAGGTGTTTCTTTCATACTTTTTGGCGGGAAGGGTGGCGTGGGTAAAACCAGTTGTTCTGCGGCGTCAGCTTTATGGGCAGCCGAGCATGGAAAAGAAACCCTTATAATAAGTACCGATCCAGCTCATAGTTTAAGTGATAGCTTTGACCAGCAAATAGGAGGAGAAATAAAGAAGGTAGAAGGGTGTAGCAACCTTTCGGCTCTAGAGCTTGACCCTAGGAAGACCTTTGAAGAATACAAAAGGAAACTATCGGAGGCAGAAGGATTTGAAGAGCAAACCCAATCGGTTCTTCAAGAGATCGGAGATCTTTCCAGTATGACCCCTCCAGGGGTGGACGAAGCAATAGCGTTCGCGAAGGTTCTTGAGTTCATCGAGAACCCAGAATACGACCTAGTGATTTTCGACACCGCGCCAACAGGACACACACTGCGCCTTCTAGGCCTACCTGACATACTAAACAGCTGGGTTGTAAACATCATAAAAGTCAGGGTTTACATGAGCAAGCTGACCGGTCTCTTCAAGCGGCTTATCGGGCGAGGAGATGAAGAGGACAGAACCCTGGAAGTTCTAGAAAAGTTAAAGAATACAATCGGCGTGGCTAGGGAGACGCTCAAGGATCCTAACGAAACGGCTTTCGTCATAGTTATGATACCTGAAGCCATGGCGATATATGAAACCGAACGTCTTCTTTCATCATTGATGGAGTATGAAATTCCATGCGACCACATAATTGTTAATATGATCTATCCTGACGTGCCAAATTGTCCCTTCTGCCGTGCAAGGAGGCAAATGCAGCAGGAAAACCTAAAGGACATAAGGGAACTATATGATGACTTCAACATAACTGAGGTGCCTCTTTTCGAGACAGAAATAAGAGGGTTAGACATGCTCAAAAAACTCTCAGAAATTCTATTCGAGGGTTTTTAAGTGTTTAGCGACGAACTCTGAGAGGTCATAAACTTTTATTTTTCCTTCCGAGACTCCTTCAAGCTGGTTCTTGCAGAAGGGGCAGGCTGTGACTAGAATTTCCGCCCCTGTCGCCGTAGCTTCTCTAATCCTTTCCATTCCTATTTTCCGAGACAGCTCCGGAAAGTTCAACTGGAGACCTCCACCGCTACCACAGCACTTCGAATTCCTCTTGCTCCACTCCATTTCGATAAGCTGAACTCTAGCGAAACTGTTCAGGACGCTTCTCGGCTCCTCGTAGACACCCATATGCCTTCCCAGATGACAAGGGTCGTGATAGGTCACTTTCAAGTCTTTTTCCCTGCTGGTCTTCCTTATTTCGAGTTTTCCCTCTTCAATTACTTTCCATAAGTACTGGCTTAAGTGCAAAACCCGAGTTTTTAGTGGAAAACCCATTTTCGGGTAGTCCCGGGAGAGGGTCATATAGCACCCGGCACATGACGTGACAACGATATCGCACCCCGATCTTTCTATTACCTCTTTATTGTGCTTGGCGTGCTCTGCGGCTAGCTCCCTATGGCCTGTCGATAAAAGTGGGGCTCCACAGCACCACTCCTCGTCTATCAGCGTAAAGCCGTCTCCAGCCTGCTCAAGTATCTCGGCCGTGGCTTTCGCTATACTCGGTTGTTTATAAGCCGAAGTGCAGCCAACGAAGTAAGCTACTCCCCCTTCCTTCTTCTTTCCATTTTTCTTTCCCTTTCTAAGTGCAGCAAGCCTTTTATTATGCGGTTCACCATAAGGGTTTCTTTCACTCCTAGCCCTTTCACCAAGCTCAACCGTAGCTTCGGGAGCTACATCTTTTTCGAGAAGCTTCGCCCTTACATCCTTAACTATCTCCGGAACGTCAACTCGTGGAAGACACCACTCCGTGCACAAGCCACAAGTTGCGCATTGATAAATTACCTCTGCAGTCCTTTTTCCCCCTTTAATTGCTTCATTACGCAGGTAGTAAGCTATGAGGCACTTGCCGTAGGGGGCTACTGTTTCAAGTTTAAGTTGATTCGCAACAATACACACGAAACGGCACATCTTCATGCATTCTACTCCACACATAACTACGGGGTCTAGCGTCATCATTCTCCCTCATAGTCCAAGTTTACCTGGATTCATTATGTTGTTAGGGTCCAGCGCTCTCTTAATGGCCTTCAAAATGTCAAAAGCCTTCCCGTGCTCTTTATGCATCCAGCCAGCCCTAACTAGTCCAACACCATGATGATGGCTTATTGTCCCGCCAACCTTTAGGCACGCTTCTAACGCGTCCTTCCAAACGGAGTTATAAACTTTCACTGCTCTTTCATGATCCTGTTGCTGAGTGAAGAAGATCATGTATATTGAGCCTCCATCCTCATAGAAGTGCGAGAAGTGAGCCATCATAGTTACGCCAGGGTTCCTTTCCTCAACGGTTCTCTTAATAGTCCAGTAAAGTTCCTCAAGCTTATCGTATGGTGCTGCAACGTCTACGGTGTCCGCTATTATGCTATAGGACGACCTGAAAGCGTCAGGATAATACATATCGTATCTGTGGCGCCACCAGTGTTCTGCTAGTTCCCGGCTTACCTCTACTCCTCCCTCCTCCAAGCATATTCCCGTGGCTATTTTCTCTTCTAAATCCACAATTTCTCTTGATCCATCGAAGCCTAGTATCAAGTACGATCCACCTTCAGGTATTTCGGCTTTCCCCTTAAGGGTAAATTGGGCATCAATGTAGTCGTAGAGCCGTATCACGCAAGGCTTTACTCCTTTACGGAAGATCTTAATAACGGACTCTATTCCTGAGTGAAGGTTCTTGAATATGAAAGCTTTAAACCTCCTCTCCTCCGGAAGATGCTTTATTTTCAATGTGACTTCCGTTATTATTCCAAGTGTCCCCTCCGAACCTATGAACAGCTGTTTCAAGTCTGGTCCAGTAGATGATCGGGGAACTGGTTTTATCCTTATTATCTCGCCTGTAGGAATAACGACTTCCATACCTGCAACCATATCTTCTATTTTTCCATACTTAGATGAAAGCGAGCCCGCCGAACGACAGGCTACAAATCCGCCCACAGTTGAACAATACATGGACGCAGGGTAGTGAGGTAAAGTGTAGCCCATCTTGTTCAGCTCTCTTTCCAGCACTTCTCCTAAAATGCCCGGCTGGACTGTTACGAGTAACGATTTGTGGTCGACTTTGACTATCCTGTCCATTTTCTTAAGGTCCACTACGATGCCCCCGTGAACTGGGATGGTTCCACCGCAAACCCCTGCGCCCCCTCCGAACGGTATTAGGGGTATCCGGAATCTGTTTGCTAGCTTAACGATCTCTGAAATCTGCTCCGCGTTTTCGGGGTGCACTATGAAGTCAGGTTTAGGAAGCTCTCCCCCGCCCTTAATCCAAGGAACAGTCAGTTGCCATGCATCGCGTGAATAGCAGAGTAAATCTGCTTCGTCGCAGTATACGTTTTTCTGTCCTACTATGCCGACAATCTCCTCATAAACAATGTTTCTCCAGAATGCTCCTCGCTCGCTCAAAAATTTAAACCTCCTTTGAATATATCCTCTTGGCTAGAAAGACTGTAAAGTCGTCTATTCCAACGCTAAGTTTCCTTCGAGCAACCCCCTCAGAAATGTTAACCGTGCAGAGGGGGCATGGAGCCACGACAAGCCCAGCTCCCGATTTAGAAATTACGTCAAGCTTTCTGCTCCTTATAGCTGCCGAAACGGTTGGATCATGAAATTTGAGCAGACCTCCGGCCCCACAGCACTCGTCAGCCCCCTTCATGCCGGCGTAGTTAACGTTTGGCAATGCTTTAAGTATTCTTTCTGCATATGCAACAACGTATCTTCCTACATGTCTGCCTAAATGGCAAGGCTCGTGAAGTGCAACTTTAACGTTACCCCCATTGCAAGCTTTCCTACTTATTACATCGACGCCTACTTCTTCAAACAGGAACTCGATCAAGTGTCTTACATGGATGCCCGAGCCCAGGTGCTTGGCCGCCGCTCTTAACTCCGAAGCACACCCTGCACAAGTAGTAACGACCTCCCTTACACCTAACTCCTTTATTTTCTCAAAAAAGCCACGTTGAAGCTCGTCTGCCATTGCCGAGTCTCCTATCAATCTGATGGGAAGACCGCAGCACTTCCATCCTTCTGGAATTCCGTAATTTACATTGAAAGCCTCTAGAACAAGCTTTCCAGCTTCTTTGACATCTAGCAGTCTAGTTTCGGCCTGACAACCTGGGAAATAAGCTATTTTGCTTCCCTTTTCAAGAGGAGGGTCTTTCGTTAATGGTAAACCAATCATCTCCAATCTCCCTTTAAGGCTCTCCCCCCTCTCTTCGTTGCTCATAGGCTCGAATATGTAACCATATTTCGAAACGTTCTCCAGTAGTGTCTTAAGCTCTTCGGGCACGAGATCCGGTCTCTGGACGAAAATTTTCGACCTGAGGAGCACAACAACTTCCGGAATTGGAGCGTTAACAGGGCATTTTTCTTGGCATTGACCGCACAGAGTGCACATGTAAACAATGTTGCTCGCCCTCCAGAATTCTCTTACATCCCTAGAGAGCTCGTCAGCTATCCCTCGTGGGCCAGGATAAAACTTGTCTGTGACCTCAAAGACAGGGCAGAACGCAAGACATAAAGAGCAATTCTGACATTTCTCTATCTCACTGTAAATTTCATCTTCATAGGGAGAGAAGACTACTATCTTCTCCTCGGCGAGAATCCTACTAATGTGGTCGATCTCCTTTTTTCCCATAAAAACCACCATCTTCCTATTCCTGCTTAAGCCCTACACTCAGCCCACATAAATTGCCGCGCTTATCCCCGCTACGTAGCCGGTGGCTGTTGCAACGCCCATACCGCTTTTCTCCCTCACGTAGCTATAGCCTGAAATAAGGGAGCCGGCAACAAATAAATTCTCGTAAACAACCTCACCCTCAACTACTGGCTTCATCTGGGCGTTAACCTTTACCCCGCATCCCATGAGAGGGTGCCCCCCTTGGGGGAAAGGAGACCTAGCTAGAAGCCGCGGGATCTTTTGTCCTCTTAACGCCTTCCCCCTCTCGTCGTATAAAGGTAAGTTGAACACGGCCTCCTTTACTTTGTCCTCCTCCTCCACTAGTCCCCCGCCAATGAATTTCCCTGTCGCTAAAATGTAAGCCCCAGCTTTTGCAGGGAAATGTTTCCCTCCGGAGTCCAGTATGACGCTCATAACACGTCTCCCTTCACTTTTAAATCCGACTGCTTTATAGCCTCTGAGAATTCTTACCCCCTTCTCAGCGACCCCTTCCTCAAGCGCCCTCATCAGTCTTTGAGCTGGCACTGAGGGAGGTGGCGACACAAGCTCAAACACCTCAGCTTCCGTCTCTTCTCTAAGAATCCTCATGCTTTCATAATGCTTTCTCAGTCCAAGCGTTGGGAGGGCTATATGCGAGGTGTTGCCTTTAACTGTTTCGTCTCTTAGTTTTTTAGCCAGTATCTCTCTGAATTCGTCTTTATCAATCATTCTCGCTAGTTCTATGAACGTCAGGTTAAAGTCTCTTAAAGCTGGAAGTGAGAGCTTGACTCCGTCAGCTTTTCTGAGTTCAACGTTGAATTTAGATGCAAAGTGCTTAAAGCCTGAGGCGCAAAAACGCGGGTTGAACCCTGCCAGTCCATTAAAGCCTACAACGAGTAATGACGCCCCATCAAGCTTATTTAGTGTCCCCCCACTCATTGTTGACTGGTAGAAGCATGTTATCTTAAAACTGCCTATGGTGTTTAGAAGAATAACATTCTTTTCGATGTTCCCATCAAATCTGACCTCATGAGTAGAGGCCATGTCTAGTAAGCATTTTGTGGCTTCTTTAATTACGTCGGCAACGCTTCTTTCGCTCGAAATAACAGAGTATGGATGTTGCGGCAAACACTCAATGGTCTGGGTGACTCCTTCGAGGGGGCTTAATGTGATTTCTCCTTCCGGAAGGCACCCCATTACGTCGATCACCCCAGACGACTGGTAGCTGGCTCCTGACCCTCTGTCAACAATCACAACTTCCACTCCTTCATCGGCAGCTTTGGCTGCGGCCAATAATCCAGCTACTCCGCCGCCTATTACTAGAACATCGGTCTCAATCACTTATCTCCCCCGCCGATTTTCACGTCGATTGATCCCACACAAGCGTAAGCAGCCTGGGTCATCTCATACTCGCTGAGCTGGGCTCCCCTCAAAATCACGAAATGCCCTTTCCATCTTTCAGCTAAGAAGTTTTCAAGCTCTTTGAATGCTTCATCAACCTTAATTCCTCTCTCCTCAGCTAGAACCGACATAGCTTTGAATCCGCAGGAGAAGCCTTGACACGGACCCATGCCCATCCTAGTTCGTCTTCTCAGCGCATCTAAGGTTACCCCCCACTCGTTCCGTATGACGTACCGTAGCTCAGCCTCGGTTACAGACTCGCATAAGCAAACACTTGAAAGGAAGTCTCTCTCATCCCTTGCCTCCGATAATATGGCGTGAGCCAGTGTGCCTTGCCTTGAAGCGAGTCGCCCAGCAACTTGCGGTGAAACACGGTACTTTGAAGCCAGTTCTTCCACGCTGATCTTCCCATCTGCCCCGGGCAATGGCTCTAAATGAGTTCTACATGGAGCCTCGCGGCCAAGCTTTTCACAGACCAAGTCGGTTATCTTTTCAGCCATAGCTCGGCAGACGACCAGCTTTCCCCCCTCGACGCTCACCAGACCCTTAACTCCATCCCTCTCTTCATGATCGATCACCTTGAAGTTTCTTGTCACGTCCCCCTCGGGCACCCACCACTGAGCGATTAACGGTCTAACTCCGCACATAACTCTGACTACTCGTGCCTTTCTCACCGAAGGTACAGCCATCTCCATGCTAGAAATTAAATACTCGACTTCATCATATGTTGCTTCAGCCTCATCCGGGCTGGTGAATATGTCTATTGCAGTCGTACCCAAAATCGACCCAGTTTCGTGGGGGAATAGGTACACAGTCCTTCCATCTAAAGCCTGACAGATTATACCAAACCTTGTAATTCTTCTGTCAAAAATGACGTGCGTCCCCTTATTGAGCCTTAGCGTCTGTTTGACCCCTACCATCCTTGAAATCTCTGGAACCCATGCGCCAGTAGCATTAACTATAATTTTTCCTTTTACCTCCTCTTCCTTGCCGTTTAACCTGTCCCTGACCTTAACTCCATAAACTTCCCCGTCCTTATGAAGTATATCGATAACCTCAGTGTACGTCCTTATTTCCGCTCCATGTCGCTTAGCGGATAGCGCCGTAAGAACGGTTAGCCTAAATGGGTCGATAAACATCTCGTCAAAGTAAGCCGCGAGAATTATCTTTGAGCTCAACTTAGGCTCTAGGCTTCTAGCCTCTTGGGGAGATAAAACTAAAATAGGACTTGCCTGTCTTTTCTCAGTTAAAGCACCATACTTCTCAGCGAAGCTTGCTCTAAGCTTAAGCTCCTCCTCTGTTAGTATAGCTGTTATTATCGGCGTCCTGAATACTATGTGGCCAGCTATCCGAGAAAGATTTATAACTTCCATTGTACACATTGCAGAAAACTCCGGCTCCTGTAGCACGTATTTTGTTCCCCCACTGATCATGCCGGCGCAGGCACCTGTAGCACCTGATGCTAGGTCCCCTCTCTCGAAAAGAATAGTTTTAAAACCACGCATCGCACAATCTCTTGCAACGCTAGTACCAGTTGATCCTCCGCCGATAACTATAACATCGTATTCTTCCAAGTATTACACCACAAAAGACAGATATATCAGTTAAAAAATAACCTCTCTTTTCGTCATTTATTTTTTTCGAGGCTTAATTAAGTTCGCCCCAAGACCTCGGAGTAGCTGGAGAGTAGAATCTTCATGAAAACGGGATACATTTCGTCGTAGATTCTCTTGTTCTCCTCTTTTGGCTCTCTTACCTCCACAATCTTAACCATGGCCTCGGCGGCGTCCTCCACAGATGGGAACAATTTAACTCCCGTCGATGCTAGAATTGCTGCGCCAAGCGCTCCAGCCTCTTCGATGTGGGGCACGGCGATACGTTTACCTGTTATGTCGGCTTGTATCTGCCTCCAGAGCTTGGATCTAACTCCTCCCCCATCTGCTCTTAGCTCATTGATGGCAACGCCCATCCCTGAAATCACTTCTAGGATCCCTCTTATTCCAAACCCGTTACACTCCATTATCGCTCTGATTAAGTGCCTCCTGCTATGTGCGAACGACAAGTTGTGAATGGAACCCTTGCCAAAGTTAAACAGTGGTATTACAAGTAGCCCATCAGATCCTGGACTGATCGTCTCAGCCTCGTCTTCGAGTATGTTGTATGCATCCACGCCGATGTCGCTGGCTACTTTCTTTTCTAAGTGTCCAAAGTTGTCGCGGAACCATTTGAGTATGCTTCCCGTCCCCGGAATGACTCCCTCTAGCACCCACTTTCTCTCCAAGACGTGAGGCAAAGTAAAAAGTATACCAAGGGGATCGTAAATCGGCTTATCTATAAGTGCATTTACAAATGTCCCTGTCCCGGTGGTTACCTTAGCTATTCCATGCTTTGTCGCTCCAACACCGACGCATGAGCATTGCTGGTCTCCTCCCCCCACGACTACTGGTGTGCCGGTTCTAAGTCCGGTCTCCCTTGCTGCCTCCTCTGTCACTTCGCCAATAACCTTCCCCGACGGGTAAACGTCCACCCACTTGTCTAGGGGGACTTCGACTTCATCAGCCAATTTTTCGTCCCAGGATAATCTCTCAACATCAAATGGCCCATAAAACGCGTTTGAAAAGTCTGACGCGAAGACTCCCGCTATCTTAAAGTAGAAGTAAGAATCAACAAATAGGAACTTAAATGTTTGCTCAAATATGGAATGAAGGTTGTCTTTTATCCAGAGAACCTTGTTCAAACTTTCTCTCTGACCTATCTTCTCCTTCAGCTTCCTCGCTGAGGGGGAAATTCGCGTGTCCATCCAAGTGATCGCTCGGTAAAGTGGCTTTCCATTCTTGTCGATGGGAAAAACGGTCGCCCTCTGAGTGCAAACACTGACGGCAGCCACATCCGATGGAGAAACACGTGCACTTTTCAGAGCGAGCTGCATGGTTCTACACGCAATCTCCCACCACTCCTCAGGAACTTGCTCTGACTGCCCTGGGAACTCGGAAATAGTAGAATACTCTTCATAGCTACGTCCCAAAATTGAGCCTTCAAGGTTAAACAATAAGGCACGGATACCCGTCGTTCCCACATCAAAAACAGCTATGACGTTTCCACTTCTCTCCAAATAAAATCCCCCGAAATTTTAGACTAGAAAACTGTTAAAAAATCTTAAAGTTTAATTTTTTCGTTTTTATTTTCGAAGTTAATTTGATTATCTTTCTCCGTGCATCTAAGGAAAGCTGGCGTAACTGCGTTGGGTACGCTGTCGATTTCAGGTATGTAGGGCTTAATATCAATTACAGGTGTTCCATCCAACGCGTCCAGTCCTGCAACCTTCAAAACATTTCCTTTTCTTTCAATTAGCTCTACAACGGTGAGCCCTACCAAGTTCGGCCTTAAAGGCGACCTCGAGCTCAACACTCCAACCAGCGGAAGACTTACATCTTTTTTGGGATGAACCTTAACTGGGATTTCGGCCCCGAGAAGTTTATGCATAAAGTATATCACGAAAACGTGAGAGAACTCCTCTATGCCATCCAATGCATCTTTAAGTTCTGGCCTAAAAATAATCTCTGCTTCCCTTTCATTTAACACCTTCACATAGCCTACTGGTTTAAAAACGACTTCATCCATTTTCCAGCTTCCCTTCTTGTTCGTCGGAAGAGTTTAAACGTGGAAAGATGTTAAATTTTCTGGAAACTGAATGATGAGAGGCTGATGCTTATTGATGGACACTCTCTCTTTAATTAAGAAACTTATATCTGTTTCTAGCGTCTCCGGTTTTGAGGATGAGTTCTCAGAGGTTGTAGCATCACTTATAGATGGTTTTGTCGATGAACTGGAGATCGACAGAGTGGGAAATGTTGTGGCAAGGGTTGAGGGTGAGGGCAAAGAAAGAGTTTTAGTGGATGCCCACATGGACGAAGTTGGGCTAATCGTTAAAGCTATAGATGAAAAGGGATTTCTCCGATTTACAACACTCGGAGGAATAGATAACAGAATTTTATTGGCTCAAAGAGTCATCGTGCACACGTCAAAGGGTAAGGTTAAAGGCGTCATCGCAGCAATGCCCCCGCACTTTACTTCCGAAAAGGAACGCGAAAAAATGCCTAGCGTTGATGACTTATTCATCGATATTGGTGCATCAAGTAAAGAGGAGGCTTATGAGAGGGGCGTCAGCGTTTCGGATCCGGTTTCCTTTGAGGGTGGAGTTGAAGAGCTTATTGGAGGACGTATTTGTGGATGCGGCTTCGACGACAAGTTGGGTTGCGCTGTAGCCATAAAGGCGCTCTATGAACTGCGCAACTTAAAAGAGACTCCTCCAAGTGCCGACATCTATTTCTCCTTCAGTGTAGAGGAGGAGAGAGGACTTAGAGGGGTAAAGCCCGTCGCCTTCAGAGTTAACCCTACAATTGCCATTCCTCTTGATACGACGGGAGCAGGGGACTATCCTGGAGTCAAGCCGTTCATTTCTTCTGTTGTTCTTGGAAAAGGTCCCGTAATAAGGGCAGCTGACAGGATGTTTATTGCAGAACGATCCGTAAAGGAATTCCTAATTAAAGTAGCGGAAGAAAACGGAATACCATACCAGATAGGTGTAGTCATGGGAACAACTAATGCTGCTGCAATCCAGTTAGCTAGAGAGGGCGTAGCTACATGTCCCCTTTGCATCCCTGTAAGATATGCCCACTCACCAGTCGAAGTGGCTGACTTATCGGATGTAGAGAACACCATAAGGCTACTTATCAAAGCTCTTACTACAATAAGTTGACCTTCCAGAAGCAAAAATAGGAACTGAAAGGGCACTAAAACCATATATGATTTTCTTGTTAAATTCTGGGCTCCATCAAAAACACATGTTCAACATTCCTATTACTGTTATTTAATTATGGGCAATTTTGGCTCTTTTTTTCTGAATTTTTTTCGACTCGTCTATGAGCTTTCTTAATTTTCCCTCGGTAAATTTAAAAAGTTTTACTAGAAAATTATTATTTAGTATTTTCTGCAATTACTTATCGAAGAAGTTAATGTCCCCCTCAAAGATGCAAGGTGTTAGACTTGAGTCAAGCAAAGTACATCTTTAAGATAGTTGTTGTGGGAGACGGTGCTGTAGGAAAAACCAGTTTAATTATGAGGTATACCGAAGAAAAGTTTCGGTCAGACTACATAATGACCATAGGGGCGAACTTTGCAATCAAAAACGTCGAAGTGGACGGTGTTATCATTAAGCTTCAATTGTGGGATCTTGCTGGACAACCGCAGTTTAAGGAAGTACGTTCCTCTTTTTATAGGGGTGCTGCAGGCGCCATCTACGTTTATGATGTCTGCCGACCTGATAGCTACCTCAACTTAGTGAACTGGAAAAACGAGCTTGTAAAAGAGTGCGGTGAAGTGCCGGGCGTACTTCTTGCTAACAAAATAGATTTAGAGGAGCATCGTAAAGTTACCCCCGAAATGGGGGAAGAACTTGCCATGCGTCTCGGTGGATTACCATACTTTGAGACAAGTGCCTCTACAGGTGTCGGCGTAAACGAAGCCTTCCAAAAAATAGCAGAATTAGCATATAGGGCAGCGACCAAGAAATGATTTTTTTTATTTTCTTAATACTTTCTTTCTAAAATGCGCTAGTGACCGTTCTTTTTGCTAAAAGCGTTTGGACGGCGTCTTCAAGTTCACTTAAGAACTCCATGATGTGTCTCCTCTTAACATGTGGCATCACAACTATCCTTAGAAATTCTGGAAACTTGCCTAGGGCCCAGCCTCTCCTTCTGAGTTCCAAGTCCAGCTTGCATATGTCGACAGCATTTGACGAAATTCCAATAATGTTCATTGTTGGCTTTACTGGTAATCCTAGGCCGTCTACCCTTTGTATTCCCTTCTCTAATATCTCGGTATTCTTCATGCATCTCTTAACTATCCTAATATATCCTTCGATTCCTAAGTGGTTGAGCAATGCCCATGTCGCAATGACCGCGGCTCCCGAGCGTGTTCCAAGTATTATCGGGTGGCTATTTTTTCCCCCTGCTAGGTAAGGGATCTCGAAGCTATTATCAATAAAAAGTTTTTCGTCTCGAAGAAGCAATCCGCCGGCGGGTATGGGCGCCATCCCCATCTTATGCGGATCCACTGTTATGGAGCATACGCCCTCGTTTCTGAAGTCAAAGCTTGGAACTTTGAATCCGGCTTTATCTAGGAAAGGTAGCACGAATCCTCCAAACGCGGCGTCGACGTGAAGGTATATTCCTTTGTCTTCTGCTATGTCGGAGAGAGCGTCTATCGGGTCTACTGTTCCTAGAGCTGTAGTTCCGGCTATGCCGACTAAAGCGAACGTGTCATCTGTCACTTTTTCTTGTACGTCGTCCACGTCGACCCTGTACTCTTCATCAAGTCGCGCTTTAACTAATTTTACATCAAGCAAATCTGCCGCCTTGTCGAATGACGCGTGAGCCGACTCAGGAACTATTATTGTTTTACTTTTCTTACCCTTTTTACGTGAAATGTTTCTGGCTATACGCATTGCAGAAATATTTGCTTCTGTTCCTCCGCTTGTTATTATTCCTGAAGCGTTAGGGCTTCCTAAAAGTTCCCCCATCATGCTTATGACTTCTTTTTCTAACTGTAAGGTTGCAGGGAAAAGCCCTGGGTCACCTAAATTCTTTTCAAGATACTTGGAAAATATCTTTCTTGCTAATGGATGTGGAATAGTGCACATGCTACCTAATATTCTTCCAGAATGATAGCTCATATCTGATATTAATCTTTCCTCGATTTCCCTTAGAACTTCCTTAGCGCTAACTCCTCTCAGCTTCATCAGAGATCACGCTTTTCTTTTGATTGATCTTTGCTTCTAGTGCTTTAACTATTGCAGTTACTGCAAAATTTACAGGCGTCTTAACTTCATATTTTTTGCCGTAAGCAACTATTGCTCCATTAATGTAATCTATTTCAGTTTTTTTGCCTTTTTCTAGATCCTGAAGCATGGAATTTTTATTGGTGGCAGTCATCTTCGCAACCCTAATAGCTTTAGTGAAGGGATCTTCCGTTAAAGTGATGTTATGCTTCTTAGCAACGTTCTCTCCCTCCACAATAAGCTCCTTCATAACTTCTAGAAGGAGTGGATGGTCAAGTATCTCACCATTTCTAAGTCCCGTTATGGCTCCAATGGGATTTATTCCAGCGTTAACGAGCACCTTTCCCCAAACTTCTCTTTCAATGTTATCCGTAAACCTTGCATCGAAACATGCCTCTCTAAGAAGTTCAGCAATGCTTTCTGCCTTTTGCGGCGGGACACCAAAAGGAGACCCTATTAGGCTTTCTCCTCTCCCAGCATGTCGCACAACTCCTGGTTCCACCAGCTGTGCCCCCTCAGAGGTTACCCCTCGAAAAACCTTTTCTTTTCCTAAGATCTCGGCTGCCTCTTTTTCTGTATCTAGTCCGTTTTGCATGCAGATAACTAAGCTGTCTTTTTCTAACAAGTGTTTAGCATCCATCGCAGCCTTCCTAGTATCGTATGCTTTAACCGTCAAGAAGACTATATCCGCTTTGCCTGCCTCTAAAATGTTGGTCGTTGCTTTCACTCTAACTGTAAATGTTTCATCGTCTTCCAATATTTTTAATCCTCTTTTTCTTATCATTTCTACATGTTCTTTTCGGCCTATCAGTAATACTTCAACACCTATCTTTGCCAGCATTCCTCCGAAAAGGCTTCCTATGGCTCCAGCGCCCAAAAAGGCGACTCTCAACTTGTATCCCTTTGAAGGCTAATTTTTCCAACTCTGAACTTTAAGATGTCTCCTTGAATTCGTCAAATATTGTTCCTCCAGCTTCAGCTATTGCCGTTAATCTATCTCTTATTATTCTTAGCATGTCTGCCAAAACTTTCTTATTGTTATACTTTTCTAGAATCTCTTTCAGCTGTTCCTTTGAGTATTTTTTTAATCTTCTTGCTTCCTCTACAAGGAGAGGCATGCATCTCACTGCATTGTCAACTATTGTTATGTTGGCATACTGTGCGGTTCTGCTAAGGGGATTTAGGTCTATCGCGATAACCGTTTTTCCTAATTTTCTAAGTGCCTGCGTCCTGTCACCGTCTTCGATGGAAACGAGGACTACGTCTGCTATCATTATTCCTCTTCGGTCAACTACTCTCCTAACGCTTGATATCTCCGGAATTTCTCCATCAGCTGTCTCTCCTACTCCTAAGATCTCTTTTGCCCCTACTTCTTCCAAAACTTTCTTTATTGCTTCAATTCTTTCTTGGCTTCTATAGAAAAGATTTATCTCTATTTTGGCATTTACCTCCTCGGCAAGCTCTACTACTTCTCTTGGTGAGAGAGCTGCCAAGTTTCCATTAACACTTATGACGGGGTGCTTCGCTAATAGAAGAGCTGAAACAGCAGCGTGTATAGCTTCCATTACTGGTGGTTGCGTCCTCTCACCTAAAAGGTAGTCAAACGCCTCCCCTCTGCCATGCGCTATGAGCCCTGCTTTAGCCACAATCTTATTCTCCATTCCATGAATAATTTTATGCCTTATTCTCAAGGACTCAGCTCTAGGGTGCCCTGGTGGAATTTCGCTCATTTTGCTTCCCCTCTTACCGGCATCATATCAATCTTGCTCCTCTAAAATCTATTTTGCAAATTTCAGCGAAGCCCTGAGGTACACATTTTCTGAGTATTCCATATGCTTCTTTTGCCTTCTTCCTATTGGTTATGCAGAAGATGCTTTCACCTAGCATTATCATGCTACAGTACTCAAACCCTCCTTTTTCGAGTGCAAGGATAGCTTCCTCTACTTTTTTCGTCATTAGTCCCGATTCTCTCGCAAACTTCTTCGCTAAAAGCGCCATGTTCTCTATTGTTGCATTTTTAATCAGTTCTTCTAAGAGATTTTTTCCAGCCGTATTTATTTTTTCTTTCTTTTCTTTTTGTGAAATCACGTCCTTCGTCTCTATTTTGCCTATTGATCCACAGACCACAACATAATCTTCCGAGACTGGTATGCTATCCACTATTCCATAACCCGGCGCCCCCTCTTTTACTCTTATCTCTACGCCTCCGACGTTTTGGGCTACAACATCTCCTAGTCCAGTAAGGTTTTCAATTTCAGATAAGTGAGCTATTTGCCCTACCCTGTTCTTCGTGAGACCCAACTCTAACGCATCATTGAGAGCTAAAGCAGTGCTGAAGGCTGCAGCACCACTGGAGCCAAACCCAGCGTAAACCGGGATGCCCATCTCTTGTATCACTGTTATCTTATAATTTTTCGAATACTTTTCGTTTGCAAGCTTCACCATTTTTTCGGCCGCGCTTCTGGTAACTCTAGGTTCACCTATATTGGGGTTAACAATTATTTCCAAACTATTTTCCTTGGCAATCTCTACTTTAACCGTGGCAGTTATCCCTCTATCCAAACATATTCCGGCACCTCTAGATCCAATCTCCAGTGGGTTTTCTGACTTGTCATGTATCTGGAAAAAACACGTGATATGCGCTGGACAGAAAGCTCTCGAATATTTTGAGGTCAATTATAAAACCATCCCTTTCAGCATGTTTTACCATCGTTAAAAACCCATTTAATATCAAAATATAAGTTTTCCTTTAAGTAGCTTAGTAAAAATGCGAAAGCACGGATAAAGCGCTTTTTTGCCTTTAGATCGAAGCTTAAACTAGCTAGCACAAGGAACAAGTTACAACATAGACGAATACTCCTTTAAAAATAAAAACCTATTTTACCCAGAGCAACGGGTCAAAGATTTAAGGCATATGGATGCTTAAATTGCTTTATTATTTTTAGTCTACTTCACTTCTATCTCTTTGAAGAGTTTTAATGGTTTTCTAATAGTACTACATAGTCCTTTCTAGCTTCCTCCCTATCCCGGAAAGAAATTAATTTCCAATGTGGTGCCCCTGTTAAGGGTGTTATACTTGTCACTTTTGAAATGTCAGGAATGTAATGTGAACGCTGTGGAATATGAAGGACATTATGTATGCCCAAATTGTGGTCTCGTCATCGAACGTTGCATGGCTCCTCCTCTTTTCCACATATCCTCAGAGGAACATGTTAGAGGTGCATGGGTCTACCCTGAAACTCAAGTAGGAAGTTATATTGACTACAAAGATGCTTTCACCTTCAGAGATTCGAGGGGTAATATAGTTTCACCTAAAAACCAAGCTGTTTACAAGAGACTGAAAATTAAAGCTATTCAGGACAAGACGAGAACTCTATGCGCAACTCATTATAGAGCATTCTCTGCACTTCGACAAGTGTCTGAGATTCTCAGTCTTCCGATCATAGTAAAAGAACGTGCAATAAACTTGTATAGGCATGTAATACGTCGCTTGAAAGTTAGTAATCACATACTCCTAATGGCAGCATGCCTTCTTCATGCTATCAGAGAGCAGAAAATGCATGCACCAGTAACATTAATGGAAATAACAGAAGCCTTTGAATCACTGGGCTACAAGGTTGCTCCAAAAAAATTATTGAAAACAGTATTTGTAGTTCGAAAGGTTGCAGGTGTACACCAAGAACTGCGTAAAAGCGAAGAGTATCTTCCCAGAGCAATAGATGCTCTGTTAGGATCAAAAAGCGTCCTTCTCAAATTGGAAGAAAAAGGAGTGAATGTTGAAGAGTACAAGAAGGAACTAACAAACGTATGCATGAAGATCCTTACGGAGACGAAGTCTAAGGAAAGAGGTGGAAGAAGACCATATACTTTTACTGCAGCAGTAATATACTGTGCCGATAAGCTTCTAGCACTTCGGAGAGGGTCCTCCTCCATTTTGACACAGAAACTAATTGCGCGGTCTTTAGGTGTAGCGGAGTATAGCCTAAGGGATCATTACAATGTTATCTTAAAGCCGAAGTTTCTTAGCAACCCACACGCAAAAAGTCCTTAACATAGAAGACCCTTTTCATTATTTATTTTTTAAATATTTCAAATATGAATAAAAATTATTTATACTACTTTTTTTGTGTTTAAAAGCTTAAATACAGCTTGCTGCATAAAGTTAACTTGAACGTAAATTCACATAACACTCCGGGGTCGTTATATTGCTTCCTGAACATACCTCGAAGCAAATCATTGGTACTAAGAGTCAGATTCTTAAGGGGAAAAAAATAGCTCTTTGTATAACAGGTAGCGTGGCGGCAGTGGAATGCCCCATAATTGCTAGGGAATTAATGCGCCACGGGGCGGAAGTTTATGCTGTGATGTCGCCTGCAGCTACAAAACTGATCTCGCCTGCGTTAATGGAGTGGGCTACGGGGAATCCTGTTATAACCGAGCTGACTGGGATGGTAGAACACATTTCCCTTGCTGGAGAACATCCTAACGCCGTCTCAATAGTGCTTGTTGCTCCAGCCACTGCAAATACAATAAGCAAGATTGCTTATGGTATTGACGATACCCCTGTTACTACTGTAGTCACGACAGCGATAGGCGCACGGATTCCTGTGGTCGTCGTGCCTGCAATGCACGAGTCAATGTACCATCACCCAATAATAATAGAAAATCTGAAGCGCCTGGAAGCGTACGGAATCGAGATCATAGGTCCCCGCTTCGAAGAGGGGAAAGCGAAGATTGCCCACATAAACACGATAGTCGCTAGGGTAATCGAAATTCTCTCAAAGAAGAAAGACATGAAAGGATTAAAAGTTCTAATCACTGGGGGACCCACGCGAGAATACATAGACGCTGTGAGATATATCAGTAACCCTAGCAGTGGAAAGATGGGCGTCGCGCTGGCGGAGGACGCATCTCTCCGAGGCGCAGAAGTAACTCTCGTATATGGTCCAGGAACCGCTGAGCCTCCTTTCAACGTTAAGGTCATTAAAGTTGAAACCACTAAGGAAATGCTGGATGCTGCTCTTTTCGAAGTGGGAGAAAAATGCTATGATATAATAATATGTGCAGCGGCAGTCGCAGATTATGCTCCTGAAAACAAAGTTAACGAAAAAATACCATCCGGAAAAGAAAACCTTCAAATCTCTTTAAAACCATTACCTAAAGTGATAAACGCCATAAGAGCAGCCGCACCTAAGGCGTTTCTAGTCGGATTTAAAGCAGAATATGGTGTCTCAAAGGAGGAGCTGATTTCACGGGCTATAACGAAACTTAAAAACGCGAACTTAGACATGATAGTCGCCAATGACGTGTCAAAACCGAACTCAGGCTTTTCCGCAGAGGCCAACGAAGTCTATGTAATAAATAAAAGAGGAGAAATTCATCACATACCTCTTTCGAACAAAAAAGTTGTAGCGTCAAAGATCCTTGACTTAATTCTTGAGGAACTCTGGGAAGGCAAAGAAAAAGTATTACCAGAAGAAGAATTGGAAAGTCAGCACGAGATCCTTCAAAAGTAAAAATAACTAACTTCCTCGCCCAGCCGCATTGAATATCACTCTGACAATATCCTTAGTGTTGATTCCGACAAGAGTAATCTTTTTCTCCTCAAGAAACCGTTCAACAAGCTCCTGAACCGCATCTATAGGCGCCCCTTCTAATGCTTCTTCTAACCTTTCAAGTTCCTCTTCAGGGTGAAAGTAGAAGTCACCTGTTATCTTCACATACCTTATCAAGTCCCCTTCCAGCCTCACCTCTGCCTCTATCATTTTACCTCCCGGAACTTTCAACCTAGCATTTCCAGTCAGAGGAACCCCTCCTCGTGTAATTTTAACTGAACTACCTCTCCTTTTCTAAAATCTATTTTCTCCCCTTTTAAAGGGATCAATTTCATTAAGCATTTCTCATTTAAACTTAGAAATGTAGAAATTCCCCTCAATCGAACCCCCTCACATTCGAGAGAAACATTCTCTAGAGATATCTGGACACCATTACGTATAAAACCGTTTACTCTTCCTACAACCAGACCACCAAGCCTAACTTGGTCTCCTAATCGTACCTTACTCTCCCGAACAACTATAACTCCTCCTCTTTTATAGTGAGGAAAACCACAATCGAGTATTCCAAGATTTTCTCCAACCCTGACCCCCAATCCTCCAACCCTTCCTACTCTTACAGTGCATTCATCTTTAAGTTTTACCAGCACAAAGTAATCGTTGGCCTGGACTACCCTAAAGAAAATATCCTCTACTGCTTCACCTTCAATCTCTCCATCGATATTCAAGGTCATCGGGATAGAGCCCTTAGCCCTAAAAGCATAACTGGGATACTTTACCTCTAAGTGGGCGTGTAGGCTCGTCCAAGGATCAAAAAACCCGCTCCGCAAAAGCATCCCTATAGGGCTTCCCACATCTAGGCAGTCCCCTTCCTTGACAAATGGCTTAACATGCATTAGTCTAACAATTAGACTCGGATCTTCTCTGCTCTCAATGAGTATCACGTAATCAAACTCACTATGGGGGAACTTCTTCATAGACGTCGCCTTAATAGTTCTAATATCGACAATCCTGCCGGGGGTTAAACATGGAAAAACACGCTCTTCATCCAAAAAATAGATGTCAAGAGCTCCTCCATAGCTATGAGCATAATAGGGACTATTAAACAAAGAGAAGTAATCTATTTTGTACCTGTAGATTTTTACCTTGCCACATGATGCAACAACGTTCAACTCAGCTCACGCCTTATTACCCAGAAAACTAATTTAAATCTGAAGAATGATCTTTTTATGATTTCTCCTTTCGGAGGGCGGTTGATGAGCGAATGCGTCGAATTCGAAGAAGCATTGAGGCGTAGTCTCGAACCCCTAAAGTCCCTCGGAAACTATGAAGCGTGGCTTTCATGGTTTAAGAACGCTGATAAAAGAGCTGAAATTTACATTGCAAAGATGAAGGTGTTTCTTAGAAAAGTATCTGGGCTAAGAGTTCTCGACGTGGGTTGCGGAGTGGGAGGAGCATGCTTGGCGTTAGCAAACCACGCTAACCATGTCGTTGGAATCGAAGTAAACCCTCTGGCGATTCCACTTGCAAAACTAAATGCTAAAAGAACAAAGAGCGGCGTAATCGACTTCATTTTAGCCAGCGGCCTAAACATGCCGTTTAAAGAAGGATGTTTCAACTTAGTCATATGCAACGACGTTCTGGAGCATCTTGAAGACAAACACAAATTACTCAAAGAAATCTACTCTGTTCTCGACGATGAAGGATACCTTTTTTTAACAACGCCCAACAGGATCTACCCAGTAGAGCCGCATACTGGAATAATCGGGTTAACCCTGCTCCCTAGGAGGGTTGCAAATAAAATCGCTTCAATGATGCTTAAGGTCAATGCCGAACTTCCCTCACTCGTAACATACAAGCAACTCGCCAAATTACTTACAGAAAATGGCTTCACGCATGTAATTAACCATCCAGACTGGCTACTCTATGAGAAAACCTTCGTCATTAAATTCATAACTCGCATAGCAAAATCAAGAATCATAACTTGGCTTTTAACCATCCTCTCACCCCTCTTCACTGCACTTTGCAAGAAAAATTAGAAACCTAACTCAGATGCAGTTAACTCATATTTCCCCTACGAAAACTGGAGGACTAGCAAGATGAATTATTGGTACAAAAGTTGCTTTCGGATCAACCTCAACGGCATCGACAAACTCTGTTTTTTCCTCTTGGTGTCCAACATAACGTATAAAGTTCCCCTTCGGGGGCTTGTCATCCACAATGTACATAAACAACGGGAGCCCTCTGAGCTCATAGTATCCTGGAAAACTTCCTATCAAAGCACCGTAGACATGCTTTCCATCCTTCTCAAAATGAAATATGTGTACTCCACGTTCCCTGCTCCATGTTACCAACAACCTGACTAGGTCGGCCAAACTTTTAAGCCTCAATGAGACCGCAGGCTTCACAACATTTTCGCTCATAGTGCTCTCCTCCACCATTTAAATTAAAACTGGGATTTTCCTCTAAAAATCTTCTGTCAGCCCAATTTAACTCATGGCGTAACAGTAACTAACTATTTTATCAGCCTTCTTCTCCGCTAGAGCAAATGCAAGTCATCGTCTCCATAACGCCATCCATCTGCCGCACTACCCCAAAAACGAAGTCGTCAAGTTCCTCTACATCCTTCACGTTGACCTTTAATATTATATCATAGATTCCATAGACAAGGTCTGCGCATTCAACATTTTTAAGCTCCCTCAACTTCGAAAGAACAGGCTTCTCGTGACCGGAAGCAACCTTAATCAATATATAAGCGCTTAACACCATCTGCTTAGCCCCCTTAAAGGGTATAGGAAAATTTCCAGAATGTAAAATAAATAATTTTCCCCATCAATTCCAAGCGAAGGAATATAGTAAGGCACAAAATGTTTTTTTCACAATGCTAGTTTAACCGTTGGAATAACTGTTCTTTCTCTTTCCTTTTTACCTTTTATTTCTGTTTCGACGCTAGCTCCGCCTTCACTTCCATCCTTAGCGCGTTCACTTCTTTCTTCCTCTCTTTCCTCTATTACAGTTACTTTTTTCTCTTCCTTGCTTTCTTCATTCTCCAGAAGCCTAAACCCGTAAATTTCCTGAATTAAAACATCAACATGCTTCTCAACTTTTCTAAGCCTTTGCTCCAAATCCGAAATAGCTTCTAGCAGAAATTTAATCACGTTCTCATCAACTTTACCTCTGCTAAGCTTAACAACCATATAATTCCCCCCTTTTTAAGGGAGAGCTCTGAAATAACATAAAAAAGTAAGTATGTTCTCCGTATTTTCTCACATTCGCGTTGCTCCCGCTTTAACAAAACAATAAATGACCGTAATGAACCATATTAATGCTGTTAATATTATGGCGCCAGTGACATAAGTTACTGAGTTATGGATGAGCGTCATCACGTACACCGCCAAAGTAAGTGCTATATGCGTGCCACTGAGAAAATAAAGCTGCATTAATGCTCTTGGAAGCTCATAATAGGGGATGTAAAGGTTCAAGAAATAGTTCATATCCACAGTTAAAAGTCCCCAAGAGGATGATAGTGCAACGTTCATGATAAACGGCGTAAGCACCTTTGGTATGATGACAAGCGTTTTAATGTAGTTTCCAGTGACCATGTCTAATCCTATGAATCCCCCAGCTATGATCAACCCCAAAAAAGAGAAATTGAACGCATGCTTTCTTAGACCCTTAGTTATTCCTACTAGAGTAACCAGCGATATTAAACCTAAACAAATGTAATTTATCCTATCGTAGAGAATGCTTGGGTTGCTCCCCCAAATGAGGTAATGAGGGGGCCACCCCGGAATGTAAATGTATGGGAGTCCGACATAAACGAACAAAATGAAGAATGCTACTTCAAGTATGGCTATTGCCTTATAGGGTGGCTTGGTTAAAGCAACTCCAAACGTCTTAGCTTCAAACTCAGCTGAGCCAGCAAATATCAGCCATACTATGGATCCTACAGCCAGTGCATTAACTATACACATAGAAATCGTGTATGTTACAACAATGTTATTTGCCCATAGCTCCCAGAGCCAACTAGTCAGGAAAACGTGGAGTCTCTCTAAGTAGTATATCACAGTCATGTAAACGGGCCCTCCACATATAATTGTGAATGCTGCAGTGCATGTAACTAATTTAACGACCTTTCTCTGTCTCCAGAACCACTCACTCGTATTAAGCACCCTACCAGCAAGAATCACGCTTGAAACAACACTCAAAACAGGAAACAATGCAGGAAGAATAAAGAACACCAGTAAAAGCAATGCATTAAAACCGTAAAAAATCCTGTATCTCAAGGGAACTATTGTAGTTGTTGCGTCAAACATCTCAAAGCTTCTAATAATTCTTTCACGGTTTAAGGCGACAAAAAGAAGCCATGGAAGAGAGAAAAAAAGAGGCGCGAAAATACAGTTAATCACGTTAATCCATGGTTGCTCAACCCCCAAGGACTGCAAGAAACCATGAAGTAAAGGGTAGTTGGCAATTGACATATCAAATGGTAAAGGATTGGGGCGTAGCTTGACTGGTGAAAAGACAAATAAAAGCAGAAAGTAGAGTGGGGTTAAAAAAACAGATAGTGCCAATGAAAGCCGTGAAAGGACGAAGCCTCCAATCCTGAAGCTCAATCAACTACCTCCTTCACCATCGCCTCGCATAATAATGGTTTTTACTATCTTTTCATAGGAGGCAGTCATTGATAATTTTTATGACACTTTTTAATACTTATGATTATTTTCCCAGCTAATCTGAGCATTAAGAGCACCTTATTGCTTTTATTGCTTTTTTTCGATAAGACTGAAAAGGTAAAAAATAATTATTTGGTTAGAAGAAAAATTACTGGAGAGAGCGGCGTGGAAGAGAAAAAGGGAGGTTTAAGGGGAAGAAGCATGCTTAAGGAATTTTTGAGTGACGTGAAAAGAGAAGTGAAGGATTACCTTAAGCTTTGCAAGGATTACATAAAAGTTGTCATTGGTGGCGAGCCAGAAGTAAAAGATTTGCACGGAGACCTAGTTGATGGGTATAATGTTCTATGGGACATTATACTGGCTTACTTGGATGATTTGAAAGACTATATTCAGGCACGTAAACGGGTTATTAGTGAGTTTGAGGCTCATTTATTCTGGGTTAGACAAGTTCTTGAGGCGGATAGCGCTGAAGACGCTGTTTTCTACCTTAAACATGCCATAGAAGACTTGATAGACATGAAAAGCTCAGCAATTATAGAAAGAGACTTAGCGAGTAGGGTTGAAGAACAATTCTCTGCGGTGTTGAAAGTTATGGAGGGTGTTAAGGCTGCAAGGAGACGGGCTGAACTCTTCGAGGAAACGTATCCCAAACTCGAAAAATCACTTGAAAATATGATAAAGAAACTTAAAGAACTCGAGGAACGCTAACCTCTGTTTCATAATATCTTTTTAACTCTATCAACGTACCACTTAATGGTTTCCCTAGGATTTTTCGCTTCACATACCGTACGTCCGAGTATTGCGTAATCAGTCCCCGCTTTAAAGACCGCTTCGATTTCTCCTCCTTGAACTGCGACCCCAGGACTAAAAATGGGTATTTCTTTAGGCAACAGTATTCGCACTTCACTTATCACATTTGGCCTCGTGGCACCCACCACAACGCCATCGGCACCCCACTCGACGGCTTTCTCTGCGAAAAACTTGTAGTAAGGCTTTATCCTACCATCGCTTAATACAATTTCACGTCCATAGTTTTCTTCAGCGCCATAATGTGACATGTAAACCAGAAGTATGACCCCTCTTTCACGTCTCCTTGCTTCATCGAAGACTCCTTTTAGTCCTCCATCCCAGCCAGTGAAGGGGTTTGCAGTTAAGGCATCAAACCCTGCATCAAAGAAATGAGTAGCAGCCCACTTGTTAGTATGCTCAACGTCATTTATCTTGCAATCTATAATTGTCGGCAAGCCGTACTCTCTAGCGGCGCCCAGTACCTCCTGCAGATAACCATATAGACCTAAGGGAAGCAGAAGCTGAAAATTCACTTTTAAGCCTGCTATAAATTGCTCAGTCTCATCCAAAATAGACTTAGCCCTTTTGTAAAGTTCGCGAACATCATTTTCATTCTTAACTCTGCTTGAAACATCTAAAGCCAATATAATCTTACTGTCCCGTTCCTCTGAGACTTTTTGGATTTTCATTACAAAGGGTCTCCTCAATTCCTCCTCTCCTCTTCGTCAACAATCCGCGACAAGCTTAAAGATCGCTTCTATAACTTTTGGTACTGATTCCTCCACTTCTCGCGAAAGAGTAACTCTCAACTCCTTGTAGCTTTTTGGCTCAACCCCAACCAAGAAAAATCTAGGTAAAACATTCATTTCCCTAGCTACTTTTACCAGTAATTGGACACTCATGTCATGCAGAGACGACAAACTCCTAACCCCGTTCTTTTCAAGCTCTTCAGCATTGAGTATGTATATGTCGCCAGGCTTCCCGCCACCTGAAACCGCATCCACAAGAATCACCTTCTCAGCCTTCTCAAAAAAATCCAGCAAAAACAAGCCTCCTACTCCTCCATCAACAACCTCCACTCCTTCAGGCAATGTCTGCTTCCTCATTATGTTTACGACATGAATCCCTACTCCTTCATCCCCTAAAAGATAGTTTCCTACACCTATAACGAAAATCTTACGCAAAATTCCACCGGCCTCATTTTCTCCTCGCTCAAATCGAGAAAGACGAAATGCCAATAAAGATTACGTAAACTTTCCCATCAAGAAGAATCTTAACAAACGAACTCATTCGCCGTTCAGGTAATCAACACGTTAATTAAGTTCCCTTATATGCTCACTAAGTTTTAAGTAACTTGACTTCTTCATTCCTTAACTGCTCAATTACCAATTAAACCCAACCCTCAGAAAGTTGCTGCAGCAAAATAGAGACTCCAGTTGTTCAATCTGAGAGTATTATTTTTTTGATGAAAAACATGTGGATTCTTGGGTCATTTGCTAATTCGGGGTGGAATGCCGTAGCGATTATTTTTTCTTGCTGCACTGCCACTATTCTTCCATTTAGTCTACATAAAACCTCGACTTTATCCCCTACATTTACTACTATAGGTGCCCTGATGAAAACTCCCCTATAAAGGCCACCAATCGCTGGTATTTCAAGCTCAGCCTCGAAGGAGTCTCCTTGTCTCCCAAAGGAATTCCTTTCAACAGTTACGTCGAGTATTCCGGCAGTCGGCTGACTAGTATCCCCCAGCACCCTGTCCCGTATTTTTTTCGCCAACACAATCATGCCTGCACAAGTTCCAAAAAGGGGAATCCCTCCTGTCTGTCTTAAATAATCTATTATGCCCATTTGCTTCATCATGCTACCTATAACTGTACTTTCTCCGCCGGGGATTATCAGCCCATCTAACTTCTCGACTTCCTCTAGTTTCTTAACAACATTAACTTCTCCACTTGTCCCTACTTCTTTAAGTGCTCTTCTTGTAGCTTCTACGTGTTCCTCGATAGCTCCTTGAAATCCGAGTACGCCAATTTTAATGTTCCTCATGCTTCAGCCCCTCTTTCTTGCATTTTCAACGCAAGATCACCGACATCTATACCAACCATAGATTTTCTTTCATCTATCGCTTTTTGAGCTTCAGCCACAATTTCCGGGTCATCCCAAAATGATGTCGCTAAAACTATTGCCCTCGCCCGCTCCATGGGATCATTCGACTTAAAAATTCCTGACCCGACAAATATTCCATCACAACCAAGTGACATCATTAGAGCAGCGTCAGCAGGAGTGGCTATACCGCCTGCAGCAAAATTAACAACAGGTAGCCTTCCAAGCCTTCCAACCTCATAAACCAATTGGTATGAGACCCTAAACTCGCGAGCCAAAGCAATGATTTCCTGCCAGTCCTCCTCCTCAACTACACTTTTTACTCTTCTTATTTCGTTCCTCACAAGTTTCATGTGGCGTACCGCCTCGGCGACATTGCCTGTCCCTGCTTCTCCCTTTGTTCTTATCATAGACGCTCCTTCTTCTATTCTTCGCAGCGCCTCGCCGAGATCCCTTGCACCATTCACGAAAGGAACCTTAAAATCCCACTTCCAAATATGTCTCTTCTCATCAGTCGGAGTCAAAACTTCAGATTCATCTATTGCATCAACACCCAACTCCTCCAGCACCCTTGCCTCGTAAACATGTCCAATTCTACACTTAGCCATAACTGGTATCGAAACATGATCCATTATCTCCTCTATAACTTTCAAGCTAGCTGTCCTAGCAACGCCCCCCGCCTTTCTGACATCGTAAGGTAACTTGTCGAGAGCCATCACAGCAACTGCTCCCGCCTCCTCAGCAATCTGTGCTTGTTCAACATTAGTAACGTCCATTATGACACCGTGTTTCTGCATTTTCATGAATCCTCTTTTAACGCAAATGGTTCCAATAGACGGATGCAATAACATTCCCTCCTAATCGCAATTTAAGCTACATTTGTTATTAAAGTTATTTCTTTAATATTTTCCCTCTGAAACTTTAAATATATGTTCCCGGCAATAGACCACGACCGAAAGAAAAGGTGATATTATGCCTTTCTCATGTGAGAAACTTCTAGAACCCATAACGGTAAAGAGTGTGACGCTACGTAACCGAGTTGTAATGCCTGCAATGCATTTGGGTTACTGTGAAAATGGACATGTCACAAGAAGACTAATAGACTTCTACGTTGAAAGGGCAAAAAACCAAGTTGGTCTGATAATAGTAGGCGGATGTTACATAAACAAGTTTGCCATGGGCGCTCCATCAATGATAGGCATCTCCGACGATAAGTTCATTCCCGGACTAAAGGCGCTTACAATGGAGGTCAAGTCTCATGGAGCTAAAATAGCAGCTCAACTATACCACTCGGGGAGATATGCTTTCTCCATGCTCATAGGCGATAAGGCTCATGCCCCCTCATCAATAGCATCCAAGTTGACAAGGGAAATTCCGAAAAGAATGACATTGGAGGATATTGAGCAGACGATAGAAGACTATGGTGAGGCCGCGAGAAGAGCTAAGGAAGCTGGCTTTGATGCCGTCGAAATTCTTTCGTCCGCCGGATACCTAATAGGTCAGTTCCTTTCTCCACTGACTAACAGAAGAATAGACAAATATGGGGGAAATCTAAGGCAACGGATGACGTTTGCTCTTGAAGTCGTGGAGCACGTAAGAGAGAAAGTGGGCGTGAACTTCCCCGTTATTTTTAGGGTCAGCGGAGACGACTTCATGGAAGGAGGAAACGACTTTCACGAAATAAAGGTCTTTGCCGCTAAGCTTGAGGATGCAGGAGTAGACGTAATAAACGTCACCGGAGGGTGGCATGAAACCACAATCCCCCAGTTAACCATGAACGTCCCCAGAGGAGCATACGTTTACTTGGCTGAGAACATAAAGGATGCTGTCGAGATACCGGTAATAGCATGCAACAGGATAAATGATCCACTACTTGCTGAATACATTCTTAGACGAAAAAAAGCTGATCTAGTTGGAATAGCCAGAGGTCTCCTAGCGGATCCAGAATTCGTCTTGAAGGTTGCTGAAGGACGATTTGACGAAATAAGGCCATGTATCGCTTGCACTCAAGGGTGTTTCGACAACGTCTTCATGTTGCAACCCGTCACATGTCTTGTTAACCCCGCAGCCGGGAGGGAAAAAGAACTCGAGCTTAAACCAGTAGCAAAACCGAAGAAGGTTCTTATAGCCGGAGGCGGCCCCGCGGGAATGCAAGCGGCAATCATACTAAAGAAGAGGGGACATGACGTTGTAATCTATGAAAAAACGGACAGGTTAGGCGGCCAACTACTGCTGGCAAGCGCCCCCAAGGAAAGAAGGGAGTTCAAAGCCTTTGTTGATTATCTTTGCAGACAAGTGGAAAAACTTAAAATAAAGGTGATTTTCAACACTGAAGTTACCCCGGAACTGGTTGAAAAGATAAAACCGGACGTTGTAATCGCTGCAACCGGGGCTAGGCCAATAAGACCGAAGATTCCTGGAATAGAAAAGAAAAACGTAGTATACGCTCACGATGTGCTTGCTGGAAAAGTTTTTACCGGAGAAAAGGTGGTCATAGTCGGTGGTGGAGGAGTTGGATGCGAAACTGCCCTCTACCTTACCGATGATGGCTCACTAGATCCTGAAACGCTGGTTTTCCTCCTAGAGAGGAGGGCTATGTCGCCTGAAAGAGCTTTGAAGCTTTTAAGAAAGAGCAGAGATGTAGTAATAGTTGAAATGATGGACAGGATTGGAAGAGACATAGGGCTAACAACCAGGTGGACTATTAGGCAGAGCTTGGAACTAAGAAAAGTGCGAATCGTAACGAACGCTAGAGTGGACGAGATAACAGATGATGGCGTAGTGGTCAATAATGGAGAGCAATTCTTTGAGGCGGATACAGTAATAATAGCCGTAGGGGCAGAGCCAAACAACGAGCTTGTAAAGCAACTCAAAGGAAAAGTAGCTGAATTATACGCTGTGGGCGACTGTGTGAATCCGAGGAAAGCGCTTGAAGCAGTCCGCGAATCGACAGAGATTGCCATGAAAATATAGTTTGCGGATTCACGCAACTTCCATTATCCTAAATCTAACATTCATTTATTAACTTCGGAGGAAAAAGAAACTTTTAAAAACAAAAACTCCTATTAGTAGTGTCAGTTTGACTGTGTTTAAAAAAGTTTTTACTTAAATAAAATTTTTCTAGTATCTATGTTATACTTTCGCGAGGTGGCGGTTGTTGGGAAGGATCAAGGTAGCCATTGCTGGTCTTGGCAACTGTGCCTCTGCGCTAATTCAGGGGGTATACTACTATAAAAATGCCAAGAAAGAAGACAATATTCCTGGGCTTATGCATGTTGACTTTGGAGGCTACTACCCTCGAGACATAGAGTTCGTATGTGCCTTCGATGTTAATAAAAATAAAATTGGGCAGGATATTAGTGAAGCAATCTTCGCTGAGCCTAACTGCGTCGTAAGGTTTGCGGATGTTCCAAAATTAGGCGTAGAAGTGCTTCCTGGGCCTATATCCGACGGCGTAGCTCCTCATATGGTAGACGCATTCTACACATACGACAAAGATGGGATGGAAGCAGTTGACGTCGCATCGGCTCTTCAAGACTCCGGAGCGGAAATGCTGATAAATTTTATTCCGGTTGGCAGTTACGAAGCAACCAGAATATACGCGCAAGCAGCTATTGATGCTGGGTGTGCTTTTGTAAACTGCATTCCCGAGTTTATAGCGTCAGATTCGGAATGGGCTGACAAGTTTGAAAAAGCAGGATTGCCTATAGCTGGAGACGACATTAAAAGCCAAATAGGGGCCACAATCCTACACAGGACACTAGTAGACTTACTAATAAACAGAGGAGTAAAGATAGAAGGTACCTATCAGCTAAATATAGGCGGAGACACGGATTTCCTCAATATGACAGTCGAGGAAAGGCTGAAGACTAAGCGCATAAGCAAGACAGAGGCTGTAACCAGCCTTGTACCTTACGAGTTTCCAGTTAGAATAGGGCCGTCAGATTATGTTCCTTTTCTTGGAGATAAAAAAATCTGCTACATAAGAATTGATGGGAAAAAGTTTGGAGACAGGCCGGTAACAATAGATGTAAAGCTTGTGGTCGAAGACTCACCGAACAGTGCGGGAGTAGTCATAGATGTTATAAGAGCGGTTAAGCTTGCACTAGACCGAGGCATCTCGGGACCATTGATAAGTATATCGTCTTATGCTTTCAAACATCCGCCAGTGCAGGTCCCAGACCACATAGCTCGCCAATGGGTGGAGGAATTCATAGAAATGAAGAGAGAACGTTGAGAACCGAATGAACTCCTACTAATTTTCATCTATCTCAGTTTGCTATAAACTCTATTAGTTATTTCTTTAAGCTTCTCTACGCATTGTTCAGGAGTAGGTGCAGTGAGCTGAACGCTGCATATAGGAACCCCTTCGTCGACTACTGTCCCCGGCTTTGTTATGTCGTAAATGTAAGGCATATCGCCTAAGTCAGGAATAACTGCTTTCTTTTTAGCGTATATTACTCCCTTTACAGCAAACCCCTTAATGTCGATTTTTCTTGGAAGATTTCCATGATATGCCTCGATGTGTTTTTCAACAATGTTCATTCCTGTTACCATGGATACACATTCCATTGTCCCCTGAAATCTCGGGTTAACCTCTATGAAAAATGGTTCTCCCTCCCTTAGTATGAAATCAATCCCGTTAGAACCAACGAGTCCTAAAAACTCGCATATTTCCTCAGCAACCTTACCTACGACTTTGCAAACATTTTCCGACTCGTGAGGAACTATGTTCCCACAATAAATGAATTCTTTCCCCCCAAGCCAAGGCACTCCTATCAATTGTCTGTTGACTGTTAATGTAACAGCTCTTTTACCATCACTCAAAACGGAAGCACTTATGTCCTCTCCTACAACGTACTCCTGAACGATGACCCTACCTTCCCCCCTACATAAGTTGAAGAATTTTTTAACCTCCTCCTTATTACGGGCTAAATGCACTCCAAGTCCTCCTCCCCCCGCCTCCCGCCTCACTACAACAGGAAATCCCAATTCACGAGCGGCGACAATAGCCTCCTCGCAATTTTCAACAGCAACTGTTTCCGGAACATTAATTTTCCTCGTTCTTAATGCCCTGTAAAGCTCTATTTTGTCTCTTGCCTTCCTGATCATGGAAGGTGTATTCCCAAGTATAGGTGCAACTTCCTGTATTCTTTCCAAGCAATCCCACTTGTCGTCAAGTCCGCTTCCGATAAGAACTCCATCGATATCGTGCTTTTGAGCCATTTGATGGGATAACTGGACAGCTACTTTGGCAAAATCGGTATGAGACCCGGCATGCTCCCTTACCACAGCAACGTCATCAACCCAACTGTAAATGTCGACATCCCCCCAGTAATCTACAGCAAAGACGCGAAACCCGCACATCCTCGCTTGAGCGGCTATAGGTCTCGCGTTAAAACCAACAACAAGCAAGCTTTCCATCATTACACCACTATGCATTCACTAAAAACTAAGTACTAAATAACCTCTCTTGCTTCTTTTCTAATAGTTGAACATAAATAAGAGTGGGAATTATTTAATCACTTATCAGTAAGTAGTTTTTCTACATTATCCACTATTTTTTTAACCTTCAAAAGGTACTCTCCTATCTTCCTTTCTTTACTTACTCCTACTGCTAGCACTCTACTTTGTGGGAGCTTATACAGTATTATGATGGAATCATCGCCTACTATAACGGAGTACTCGCTTTCATCCTCTTTAGCAAGCTTGTCGCAAACCATCGAAACAGCACTTAGCATCCCTGTTGACGTCACATAATCTAATGAAGGGTAGACATCTAGAGGCATACCTTCAATCGTTAAAACGGCAGCCATAAACGCCTCCGGAATTTCCTTCTTAACCATATATAGTATGCTACCTTCCTCGTAACTCGTCGCCTCTTCTATGGCTGCCAACTGGATGGAAGCTGCCTTAACGCGAGACACTAGTGTTTCTATCCCCTCCAGCTCCACAGCATCTCTGTCGACAAAAACCGCCAAGTTCATTCGCATTCCAACAGGAACACTAATTACAACGGTCGTCTTAGACTTCGTTAACACGTAATCCAATTCTTTCCTAGCGAAACCATGAAGAACTTGGGAAGACATGGACGAGAGTGATGCAAGGATAGGCGCAGCACTCTCCTCCACCTTGCCGACGCTCATCCTCGAGAATCCCTCTTTGGTTGTCAGGATCGCTCCCCTCATACCGGCGCCCTCAATAAGTCCATCTAAAATTTTTTTCATTTCCTTCTCAGAGTTCATATAAGTCACCACTTTTTATTTGAGAAACAATAATAGTATCCCCTTGCCTCTTTTAATTTACTGGTGATCCGCTTGGAAATAGTGTTTCTTGGTACTGCCGCCAGCATACCGACCCCGACCAGAAGTCTCCCATCAGTCTTAGTAGACGAAGAATTGCTGGTAGACTGCGGTGAGGGTGCTACTCAGAGACTTTTATCAGCAGGGTCTCTAGACACCATTAAACGCGTGATAATAACACATAGCCACCTAGACCACTCGGCTGGAATAGCCACTTTAATATGGACCTTATGGCTTCGTGGAAAAAGAAATCCTCTTATCGTCAGTGGTCCAAGTTATGTAAAAGACTTAGTGTTCTCCCTCTTGAAAGAGTTTGGAACACCTCTAGAAAGATTAACGTTTAGCATCGAATATAAAGAATCCTTTGAAGACGTGAAGTTCGCATCCACGGATCATCACCCTGAAACATTTGCCCTAAAAGTCGAGAAAGGAAACGCGAGGATATGTTACTCAAGTGACACGGCGCCATGCAACTCGGTGATTAACTTAGCACGTGGTTGCGACGTTCTAATTCATGAAGCAACATTCCTCAACAATGAAAGACATCTTGCACATATGCTTAAACATAGCACAGCAGGAGATGCAGGAAGAATTGCAAGTGAAGCGCGGGTCAAAAAACTTGTGCTTTTCCACTGGCCTTGGACACTTGAAGGAAGAGAACACCTCTTAGTGAAGGAAGCTGAGGCTTTCTTTAATGGTGAAGTCATACTTGCACATGACCTTGAAACAATCTCGCTTTGATGCTTCCATTACTTAAGTTAAAACTATTTTAATGCTGTCTTAATTTTGTTAGCCTCCTCAATTTCCTATAAAAAATTTTAAATATTCTCTCATCTTTTTTCAGATTAAAAATACTTACCAGTTCCTGTCGTACGTTATTGAATATTAGCGGGATGAAGCATGGTGAATATGTTGTTTATTTCGCAAAAAATTAGCAAAAAAATTATTATTTTTGCAATAAATGGAATGTTTTTATCAGAAAAAATTAATAGAAGAAATTTAATAAAGGATTCTTGACAAATTACAAATATTATATGTTGAAAAAATCACATAATTAAAGGAGGAATAAATGCGATTTGAGGAGAAATAAAGTTAAGCTGGACTCGTTGGATAAGAAAATTCTTGAAGCAGTGTGTAAGGACGCACGAAAACCCCTCAGGAAAGTTGCTGAAGAGCTTGGTGTCTCAGAACCGACACTCTACAGCAGAGTCAGAAGTCTGCAGCGAAGAGGCGTTATCAAACAGTTCACCGTGAAGCTGGACATGGAGACCCTAGGATACATAACGAAAGGCTTTGTACTAATCAACATCAACCCTGCGAAGGAAGAGAAAATCATAAAGTTTTTGGCTGAAATACCTGAAGTAGTAGAAATCCACAGATTACTGGGGGACAACGACTTAATGGTTAAAGTCGTGTGCAAAGACGTATCCGAAATGCGCAGACTTGTACTCGAAAAAATAAGAGAGCTCGATGGTGTGGAGCTCGTTAAGGGTTTCTTAACAATAAAAACAGACAAGGATTCGTACGATGAGCTGATCACAAAAATCAAGGAAAGTAGTGAAAACGCGTAGCCCTCACAGTTGAGACCAAAGAAATAAAAAGGACAAACAACAAATCCAGAATTTAAGGCTAAAATGGAATCAAGGAAGGAGGTTTTACGCTTGTCCTTTTCTAAGGATGAGCTGCTAGAGGCCCTAAAGGTCTTTACCCTCGACTTAATAGTTAAAACCTACAGTTTCCTCGATAACATTGGACGCGCAAAGGATTACTCGGAAATGATGGGGCAGTCACTTGCACTTCGCGTCCAAAAAGCTTTCGGGAAAGATAAAGTATCCGTAATAAACTATTTGAACCTCATTTTGAAGGCGCTGGGCCTTCCTCTCTTCCAGCAGGATGGAAAAAAGTATCGTTTTAATTGCTCCCCCGAATCATGCTCCTTAATGAGAGCTGCATCTGTGACACAATCAACTTTTAGCCACGTTTTTTGTGACTCGTTCCTTACAAGTTACCTTACTAGTTCCGGCTTCTCCGTGAAAAGTCAACTTCCATCAGAGAAAGAAAAAGGAAAAATTGAAGCAAAATAGCCATTAAAAATCGCCATAGTGTCAACATGTTCTGCATGACTTAAGCGGCAAATGTTTTTTATTTCTCATGTTTGAATGCTATCCTTGCCGAGTCATCATAGGTGATGCTGATGAGTCGCGGCCGTGTCTTTAACTACCTACTGAAGGTGCGTTCAGAGGAAGGCATTGTACACTTGACCCTTATTGATCCCGACCCTCTTAAACAGCCTCCAGAAGTTGCGGGGCAAATAGCCAAGCATGCTCATGACGCGGGCACGAACGCTATAATGGTAGGCGGGTCAACTGCTTTCGGGATCTTAGATGAAACCATTGAAAAAATAAAGGAAGCAACAGATTTGCCAGTGATACTTTTTCCAGGGAACGTTTCAGGGGTCTCCAAACTTGCCGACGCTATATTCTTCATGAGCGTTTTAAACTCGAGGAACCCTTACTTCATAACTAAAGCTCAAGCACTGGGTGCATTTGCAGTTAAACTTTACGGGCTAGAACCTATAGGGATGGCATACCTAGTTGTTGAACCTGGAGGAACAGTAGGATATATGAGTGAGGCCAACCTGCTGCCCAGAAACAAACCTCAGATAGCCGCTGCCTATGCGCTAGCCGCCCAGTATATGGGGTTCAGAGTGGTCTATCTTGAATCAGGGTCAGGAGCAAGTAGCCATGTTCCTAATGAGATGATCTCCATGGTCTCAAAAACAATAGACATACCCCTCATAGTAGGTGGGGGAATTAGAACGGAGAATGATGCAGTGGAGGTCGTTGAGGCAGGCGCAGACATGATAGTGCAAGGAACCATGATAGAAGAGACAGCACTAAGAGACAAGGGGGAAACGCTTAAAAAAGTCATAAGGGCAGCAAAAAAAGCTGGAGAAAAAAGATCCTCCTAAAATAAAATTCTCAGCTTAAATTTTTGGTGGTGATTTTGTTTCAGCGAGTTCCCGGGAAAGCTTTTAAAAAAGAACTTGTGTGGTGTAACCAAGATTTTCCAGTAGGGGATACCATTGTCTGACGAGAAGTTGCTGAGGGAGCTGAGGAGCAGGGTTGATGATTTGGATGGGAAGATTATCGAGTTGCTTGCAGAGCGAATGAACCTTATCAGGGAAATAGCACGCGTTAAGTCCCGCCTTAAACTCAGCGTAAAAGACGTGCAAAGAGAAGCGGAAATAATGTCTCGGGTTGAGAAGATATCTAAAGAAAAAAATTTAGACTGGATCTTTACACAGGACATCTTTATGAAGATAATCAAGAAAGGAAGAGAGATCGAGAGCGAGATCAGGAAAAACCTCCTCAGGGTCGTCTATCTTGGGCCAAGAGGCACGTTCACGGAGGAAGCTACAAGAAAGTTTTTCGGTGACGTTGACGCTGAACTCGTCCCCATAACGACAATTTCAGGAGTAATCTCCATGGTTGAGAAGGGGCATGCCAACATGGGGGTTCTACCTATAGAAAACTCGGTGGAAGGCTCTGTAACGACGACTCTAGACCTCCTCGTCAGGAGTAATGTAAAACTTTGTGGCGAAATAATTCTGCCCGTAGAACACAGCTTGGTAGGCAAAGAGAAAATAGACTTCAACGAAATAACGGCTGTTTACTCTCACCCTCAGGCTTTGGCGCAGTGTAGAAACTTCTTGGCTAGAAACTTGCCCCATGCTCGCCTCTATGAGACGAGCAGCACAGCGGAAGCCGCCAAGCTGGTAGCCATAAGTGACGCTCATGATGTTGCAGCCATAAGTAGTGTCACGGCGGCAGAACTCTACGGTCTACTGGTTCTTGCGAGGGGAATACAGGATGAGCAGACAAATGAGACCCGCTTTGCGGTTATAGGCATGAAGGACATGCCGCCTACGGGCGAAGATAAAACATCTATAGCGATCTTCCTGCTCCAAGACAGGCCAGGGGCTTTATGTGAAGTCCTAGAAGAGTTCAAAGAACGGAACATTAACCTCACTAGGATAGAGTCTAGGCCTAGTAAGAAAATCCTGGGGGATTATATTTTCTTCATAGATCTTGAAGGACACATAGAGCAACCTGAAGTTAAGGAATCCATCGAAAGAATAGGCATGAAGGCTGGCTTCGTGAAGATATTAGGTTCATTTCCCAAGGCGAGGAGGCAAAATAATTGCTGGAAAAATGTGGGTGGACGGACTTAGAGGATGTTGGCAGGCTGGCTGATAGAATAAGAAGACGGTCTTTCGGCGATACTATAACATTTTCAAAAAACGTTTTCATTCCACTCGTGAATCTCTGCAGAAACAAGTGTGCCTACTGCGGCTTTAGAAGAGAACCTTGGGAAAGCGACGCCCGCCTTCTTCACCCCGAGGATGTCAAATCCATACTTCTACAAGGTAAAAGAGTCGGTTGTTCGGAGGCATTGTTTACCTTCGGGGAAAAACCTGAAGAAGTTTACCCCTCGGTGCAGCGAGAGCTTCAAAAAATGGGTTATAGCTCCATGGTGGAATATCTTTATGATATGTGCTTGGAAGCCCTCAGGTTAGGTCTCCTGCCTCATAGTAACCCAGGCGTGCTTACTGAAGAAGAAGTTAGAGCTCTCAGAGAGGTAAACGCAAGTATGGGGTTAATGCTTGAGAACGTGGGTAAAAGGTTGTGTGGTGCAGGCGGCCCTCACGAACGCAGCCCTGGAAAAAGGCCTAAGCTAAGGCTTGACACAATAGCCTACGCTGGAAAGTGGAGGGTTCCATTCACAACAGGCCTCCTAGTTGGGATAGGAGAGACATTAGACGAAATAGTTGCAAGCCTTCAAGCAATACGTTCCCTACACAAGAAGTATGGACACATTCAAGAAGTTATCATTCAGAATTTTACCCCGAAAAAGAACACTCCGATGAGTAGTTATCCTCCACCTAGCTTCAACTACTTCTCAAGGGTTGTAGCCTTAGCAAGAATTACGCTTCAAGATGATATTAGCTTGCAAATTCCGCCAAACTTAAACCCTGGAAAAATAGATTTTCTGATCCGTATGGGGGCTAACGATTTGGGAGGAATATCTCCCATAACGCCAGACTACATTAATCCTCATGATCCATGGCCGAGTCTTGAAGTTCTCAAGAGAGCAGTTGCAAGTGTAGATGCAACCTTAAGAGAGAGGCTTCCCGTATACCCAAAGTATATTAAAAAGGGGTATCTCTCAGATATGGTAGCCGAAGTTGCTGTCTCGCTTTTCGATGAAGAGGGCTTTAGGAGGAGATATCCTTAAAGTTACTAAACGTCATAGACGGCGAGGTAAGCTACGTACTTGATAGGGCCTTAGACGGTCACCTTATTACAGTTAGAGAAGCTGAAACTCTCTTTAATGTTACAGGTAAGGAACTCTTCGCGCTGATTTATGTCGCCGACGAACTAAGACGCCGTATAGTAGGAGACATTGTAACATACGTCATCAACAGGAACATAAATTTCACTAACATTTGTATAAATAACTGCCTTTTTTGCGCATTCAGCAGACCACCCAACTCCCCTGAAGGATACATTACCCCCCTAGAAACTCTGAAGAGGAAGGTTCAAGAAGCTGTTGAGCTTGGTGCAACAGAAGTATGCATACAAGGTGGTTTACACCCTGATGCAGACTTAGAATTCTATCTGAGCATTTTGAGATCCGTCAGAGAAGTTTCGGCCAGTATACACATTCACGCCTTCAGTCCCATGGAAGTGAAGCATGCTTCAGTCAACTCTGGCGTGACCGTGGAGGAGGTGCTTAAAGCATTTAAGGAAACCGGGCTGAACTCGATGCCGGGAACAGCTGCCGAGATACTTGTCGATAAAGTTAGGCGTATAATATGTCCTCACAAAATTAAAGTTGCCGAATGGATGCGGATAATCAAAGCTGCTCATAGGCTCGGAATACCGACTTCAAGCACAATGATGTACGGTCACGTTGAAAGTGAAAGAGACAAAGCGATACATATAGACATCCTCAGACGAATCCAAAAGTCAACGGGAGGCTTCACAGAGTTTGTTCCTTTAAGCTTTATTCACGAAAAAACAAACCTGTATAAAACAGGGCTATCTAGACCAGGAGCAACTGGGCTAGAAGATGTTAAAGTATACGCGGTTTCTAGGTTAATGCTGGGCGACTTAATAAGAAACTTACAGGTTTCATGGGTTAAGCTTGGAGTGAAGTTTGCCCAGTTCTGCTTGAACGCGGGCGCCAACGACTTGGGTGGAACGTTAATGGAAGAGAACATATCGAGAATAGCAGGCTCCACCAGTGGGGAGTATCTTCCGCCAAGTGAAATGGAACGGATAATAAGAGACTGCGGCAGAATACCCGCCCAAAGAACGACAACATATGAAATCATCAAAATTAATGCGTAAAATCACTTCGTTTTCTCTCTGAAAAACTCTATCACGTTCATCTTTATCATGGAAAATTCCTTCTTCGTAATATATCCTTCCTTAAGAAGGGAGCTTAATCCATCATATACTTTTGGCTCTAGCTCCTTCTGCTTAAGAAGATTTATTTCTGCCAGAGCCTTTTTAACTTCTTCAGCGAACCAGTGCTCCCTTAAATGCTCCTCAAATCTCTTTTTCAGAAAACTTGCCATTGACTTCTCTACTACATCATCTATCTTTTTCTCCTCAGGCTTCTTGATAAGGCTCACGGGCGATATCAGTATTATTTGCGTATCTCCATTTTCATTTAACTCAGCTACATAAGTGGTCATATAGACGAGACTTGGTCTTTCAGGATTGAATCCATTAATCATGGAACCAGTTAATGTAGCTATATCCGCCTCATGAGTTTTCAAGTGCCTCTCCAAGTAACTATAAATGTCCTTCAACTTTTCGCGATATTTTTCCTTAACTTTACTTATCGATGAAAGTCGTGCCTCCATTTCCCTCCTAACATCATTAACCTTTTTTTCCATGTCCGAAATCTTCTTTTCGATTTGTTGTTCAACAGACTGGTACCTTTTCTGTGCCTCACTAATAACTGAGCGTACCGCTCTCTCGGCATGCCTTACGTCCTCGTCGACAACTTTCATCTCGGACTTTAATCTTTCTAGTAACGAAACTAACTCCTCCAAAGAACCTAATTTGTCTATTTCCTCTCTCTCGCTTGGTTTAAGCGCGTTGGAAATGAAGTCAGCAACATTCATTATAGATGATGAAAGTGAAGCCACGTGCTCCTTTACGCTTTCAACTTCCTTACTTGCTACCTGGCAAGCCCATTCTCCTACTTCCTTTTTTATCTGGCTCTTCTCCTCCTCAGCTCTCCTCCTCTCCTCATCAATCTCCTGCTCAAGTCTCTTAATCCTTTCTAAGTATTCCTTTTCTATCCTTGACTCTTCCTCTTCTAACCATTTAATATGTGTCTCCGCTATTTTAACAACTTTTTCGCTTAACGCTTTCAACCTTTCAGCGTTTTCTCTAACGGCCTTAAAAACATTCAAAAACTTCTCCTTCACATTGTTGACTTCAACCTCATCAACAATAGGACTTAAAATGGTTGCATCTTTAACCTTAGAGGTTCGTGCATAAGCAAAAAATTTAACCAACTCTTGGGCATGCTCGTGTCCCACTAGGCTAGGTATAGAAAAGGTCTCATATGTACCCTTCTCCTTCAAATTTCGAGCAATTCTATCAATCGCCTTCAACGGGTCTTTTACTGAACTCATCTCCAGCTCCTCTTCCTTCAAATCCGGAGGCGAAAAACACTTTATTATAATTGGATCCCTAAACAAGCCATCCACTATCACGCAGCCCCTTACCTCAGCAGGAACAATCCAGAAAGGCCAAAGGATCTTGGCAACAGAGCGGACATACACTTTTCTTCTCTTAAGTAAACCAATCCTCTGACTTTTCATCCTCTCCAGCATTAAGAAAACCATGGCAAGAGAAATTTCATCGTTGCTCTCATCGCCTGAAATCAGGAACGGAGCACAAAAAACGTCCTTAACCATAAGCCGAGAATTGTACTTGCTAATTAAAGGCTCCAAGTTTTTACCAAAAGAATCGATAACCCGCTCATTTAACTCGTCCTTGTAAGAATCAGGGAAAAGCGAAATAGCTTGGGAAAGGAAGCCTCTCGCTGTTTCTTCGTCGTCATCTAAGTCTACGGCAACAGCGAATATAAGGTCTCCCGCCACCTCGTATACGAAGACGGTATCTTTCATCACCATGCTTTGTATTTCACCATGCCCTATCTCCCTCGCGAAGGAGAAGACTGCTGCAAGGAATCCAGAAAGAAGAGCCTCATCTACTCTTTTTTCACCATAGCTTTTATGAAATACCGGGTTTCCTGACCTTTTAAACACGTAGAACTCCCTGATCATTGTTTCTCCCCACCAAACGATCTTTAGACCTATCTGAAGCCGTAACCAATAAAATTAATTCTTCTCTGCGTCTTAAACATTGTTGAGTAGAGCTAAATTAATTGATGATCTTGCTGAACCCGAAAACTTTTTATTTGTGTCGCTGTTATATCCAACGACCAAAAATTCATTGGCAACTCCAAAATTAGACAGGAGGAGTAAAAAATGTCAGATGAAAACAGTATATACGTGGGAAGTAAACCGGTAATGAACTATGTTTTAGCTTGCATAACCTTATTCCACAACGGGAAGGACGAGGTTGTCATAAAGGCTAGAGGAAGATCGATCAGTAGAGCGGTAGACGTAGCAGAGATCGTCAGAAACAGGTTCATGAGCGATGTCTATCCCAAGGAGATCAGAATAGGTACTGAGACGATAAACACGGAGACTGGAAACCCAATCAACGTTTCAACCATCGAAATAGTGCTAGCTAAGAAATAAACACCATTTTCACCTTTAATTTATAGACTTTAATTTTTCCTTTTTCTTTGAGGAATTAATTTAATCCTTGCCTCTCTTCCCTCCCCTTCAAGGAGGGATAAATGACTCTTTGGTGATGTTTGTTGAGTGTTCATCCATGTGAGTACAGGTATTACACGCATGAAATGAAAAAGGTGTTCACGGAAGAGAATAAGCTTCAGAAATGGTTGGATGTTGAGGCTGCGCTCGCAAGGGCTCACGCTAAGTTGGGACGGATACCTTCAGAAGCCGCAGAGGAAATTTCTCATAAGGCTTCAGTTAAGTATGTGATGCTTGAAAGGGTTAAGGAAATCGAAAAGAAGATTGATCACGATGTTATGGCTATGGTCAGGGCTCTATCAGAGGTTTGCGAAGGAGACGCTGGAAAGTATGTGCATTTAGGTGCAACCAGCTATGATATCGTTGACACCGCTTGGGCGCTGATACTAAAGGATGCCACTAGAATAATCGAGAAGCGTCTCAAAGAGTTAAAGGACATATTACTTGACTTAGCAATGAAGCATAAAGAAACTATTTGCGTGGGGCGCACTCATGGTCAGCACGCCCTCCCGTTCACGTATGGGATGAAATTCGCCATATGGGCTAGCGAAGTTAACAGGCACTTAGAAAGGCTGAAAGAATGCGCCAGGAGAGTTATTGTGGGGAAAATGAGCGGGGCCGTTGGAACTATGGCTGGATTCGGCAAAGAAGGGTTTGAAATTCAGAGGCTTGTGATGGAAGAGTTGGGTATAGGCGAGGTTGAAATCGCTAATCAAATAGTTCCCCGCGATAACTATGCAGAATTGATCTTCCTTAACGCTCTCATAGCAACGACGCTTAACAGGATAGCTAAAGAGATAAGAAACCTTCAGAGAACGGAGATCGGAGAAGTCTTTGAGCCATTTGGCGCCAAGCAAGTTGGCTCCTCCACCATGAGCCACAAAAGAAATCCCCACAGGTCAGAGAGGGTGTGTGGAATCTCAAGAGTTATAATGTCTCACGTTTTTCCAGCATTGGAAAACGTTGCTCTCCTAGAGCACGAACGTGACCTCACAAACTCCTCAGCCGAACGCATTATTCTTCCAGAATCATTCATACTCCTAGACTACATTCTCTCTGAAATCATCCAGATACTCAAAGGACTTGACTTCAATTACGAAAACATAGAAAAGAACTTGAATCTTACTAATGGACTCATAATGAGTGAAAATGTCATGCTGAACCTAGTCAGGAAGGGCTTAGGCAGACAAGAGGCGCATGAAATACTCAGGGAATTGTCACTAAAATGCGTTAGAGAAAAAATCCCGTTCAAGAAGGCGATACTTGAGCACGAAATCCTGAAGAACATGGTCACGGAAGAGGAGCTTGAAGAATGGCTGGATCCCAAAAACTACATAGGAACAGCAATCGAGCAGGTTGAAAGAGTAGTAAATCGCCTTAGAAGCCAAGAAACTCCTTAATCGTCCTCTGTTTAAATAACAACTCCAAGAGCTTGCTTTTCGTCCTCCAATACTCCCACTCAAGCTTAAGACTTTCCCTCACATATCTCAACGCCTCATCTATTCCCTCGAATACCTGCGGCTCACTCTTTAAGGCGGATCTAACCGTCTCCCTTATCACCCAAACACCCAGAGGCATAATGTATCCTGGCCTAACTTCACGGAACACTATTACAAGCGCCTGTTTCTTGACCCTTTCAAGATATTCTGCCACCGCTAAGCGCGCAGCATAATAGGCGCCTGAGACATTGCTGGCATAATTCTTCCGCCCCCCATATCCTTCATAATCTCCTACCACGATTGGTCTCTTACCCTTAAGGAGCCAAGCAGTACCAGGGTACCATGCCTCAAGTTGCTCAAAGCTCCAAGCATGTGGAATCATCAGTATTACGAAGTGGTTGTCGAGGTAAGACTTCCTGAAAGCGAGAACCTTATCTATCTCAGGATAAGTTTTAACCTTTGAAAGAATTTTTCGTGAGACAATGTCATCGGTCGCCGTTATCGCCCATCTAGTCGGAACAAGCCGCCTGTCCTTCTCCACCCCGAGCAAAGCAGCTGAAAATAAACGCGAAATATAACTCATAGGCATACCCTCAAGGTATAATTGTGCCACGCCCTCTGAGGCCTTAAGATCCGTGTCTCCTACAACTCTGTCAACTTTACGCGGGACTACTGGTTCCCCCACAACCTTAAGGATTTTTAACGGTGCAGTTGGACCCATGGGTTGCGAGTGGCTGTCAAACTCCACTCTGAAACGCGGCGTTTTCTCTAGGAAAAATTCCATGTCAACTGGCTTAAAGCTCATAGCCGCTTCCTGCGCCTCTAAGAGTGTACGTCCCCATCCTCCCTTTACATTTGCTCTAACCATTCCCCTGACAAGCAAGCTCCTGTAACCTAAGATCTCCTCGATGCCTTTTCCAAACCACTCCTCCACCTTATCAAAAATAATGGTGTCCTCTCCAGTAACTGGAGGCAGCATTGGGCCAGCAAACACTTGAGGATAACCGAAATGCCCCACAAAAAACGAAGGCGGAGAAGAGCCTGAAATATCCTGCTTTAGCACGGCATCCTTAACTGGAACAAAGTATTGTACCTTCATAAGAATAGGGCACCTAGGCTTACCGCAAAGAAGCCGTGAGCCTTTACATAAAACACAAGCCTCACGAGAAAGTTGAGGATTGACCATCTGAATCCCTATGAAAATAACCCTTTCCTAACAACAAATTAAAGTTTCTCAACAGAACTTTCAACACAATAAGTTTCAAAATGAAGGAAAGAAAAAAGGCTCTAAAATAAAAAGATGCCTAATCGGCGTTTTTATGCTCCGAGGGCGCCTTCCATGAGAATTGCTACAGCCGCTCCTATTATGGCGAGGAGACCGCCAAGAACCGCTAGAACTGCAAAGCTTAGCGAGGACATTAATACTACTGCCAGCAGTAGCTCAATGATCCCTAGAATTAAAGCTAAAATGGTGTTAATCTTGACCATTTTCCCCATGGTCATCATGATGCCGAAGATCAACACCAGCAAGCCGATGATCAAAAGAACCCAGCCCATCGCGCCGGCGCCACCTGTTAGTTGCGCAAGCATTTGAGCTCCTAGCAAAGGCGCTATTAACCCCAGTAGGCCGCCTATGAGGACGATTATGCCACCCAGCTTCATTCATTATTCCCTCCAAGTTTTTTCAGTCCTGAAAACTAGGTTATGATTTTTAAATATTTTTGTTCAAAAAATAATGGTTTACGATGAATGTCGAATTTAAAAACCATGATTTTCTACTATTTGGATTCGGATGTCGATAGGAGCTTACCTTTAAATTCCCTTTCCTCCTCCTTTTTTCAAGGAGGGAACCATGTTGGCGTTTATGATAGACTCTCACGTTCATTCTGTTTTTAGGTCGTTTGAAGACTTTGAGGCCCTAAGTTTCACCGGGTTAACTGATGTCGTTTCTCTCGCATTTTATCCTGTTATTCCATCAGGTTCAACGACGCTGATAGATCACTTCAGGCACATTATTGAAGCCGAGCCAGTAAGGCTTAGCGGATCCTACATCCGAGTTCACCCAGCTATAGGTGTTCATCCAAGGTGCATTCCTCCAGACGTGCAGTCCGTGTTTAAGTACATGAAGAAAGTAGTTGATAACTGTGTTGCCGTCGGCGAGGTGGGCCTTGAATTGGCGACCAATATGGAATTGGAAGTCCTTAGAGAACAACTTAAGTTATCTAAAGAAAAAGACCTGCCGGCGATCATTCATACTCCAAGGAAAGAAAAAAGAATTATTACAGCTAAAATCATCGATGTGCTGAGGGAGATTGGATACTTCAATGTTGTGATAGATCACGTCAACTTTGAAAACATTGACTTAGTTGCAGACTTAGATGTTTACATAGGACTAACGGTCCAGCGTAGCAAGCTTAACCCAGAAGATCTGTTTAAAATAGTTGAAGAATATGTCATAAGTAACCCTGAAAAATTCATTCTTAACACCGACTTAGGCCGCGATCCCTCAGACCTTTTCTCACTGCCCAAGTCAATTCAGTTCTTACGTGTAAAGGGCGTTGACAAGGACGTAATCAGGCTTATCTCTGAAAAGAATGCGTCTTCCCTGTTCAGAATTTAATGGGGGGCTTAAATGGAAGCTAAACCGTGCCGCATCAAAGACTTAAGCCTTCACGTCGGTAAGGATGTGGACGTCAAGGGATGGGTTCACTTAACGAGGCAGCACGGAAAGAACCTCCTCTTTGTAACGCTGAGGGATGGGACAGGTTTCACTCAAATAGTTGCAAGGCGTGGGATTTCCGGTTACAGTGACCTCGCAAACGCGCACAGAGAGACGTCGATACGCGTAATAGGTGAAGTAATCAGGGATGAAAGGTCGCCCTATGAATACGAAATCCGAGCTAAGCATGTAGAGATAGTTTCGCCGTCAAGTCCAACTATAGAGGAGGAGTATCAGCCGGATTCATCACCAGACATCCTTCTTAGTAAAAGACACCTTGTCATCAGGGGAGAAAAGACGTCCTCTATTCTGAAATACGTTGCTAAGGTGTTAAGGTACTTCAGGGAGTTCTGCGAGGAAAGGGGGCTTATTGAGGTCGTCCCTCCACTAATAACTCGTGCTGCATGCGAAGGTGGCGCCACGCTCTTTCCAGTCAAATACTTTGATGAGGTAGCTTACCTCACCCAGTCCTCCCAACTTTACCTGGAAGCAGCATTGCCAGCGTTGGGAAACGTTTACTGCATTCAAAAATCTTTCAGGGCAGAAAAATCTAGGACTAGGCGCCACCTAACAGAGTACACCCATGCAGAAGTAGAGCTTGCATTTATAGACTTTGACGAACTAATTGACTTTACAGAGGACTTTATAATTCACTTAGTCCAGAGAACCCTCGAAGAAGACGGGTGGATTCTCAGAAAGCTAGAGGTTGACGACTTAAAGGTGCCTAAAAAACCGTTCAAACGCCTCACATACAACGAAGCAATCAAGAAGCTGCAAAACGAAGGTTTTCCAGTTAAAGAAGGAGACGAAATAGAAGAATTCATGGAGCGGAAACTAGTCGACCAGCTCGGGGAGCCACTTTTCCTAACAGAGTTCCCTGCAAGCCAGAAGGCCTTCTATTTCAAGAGAAAAAACGATGACACAACACTGTCAATGGACTTACTTGTTCCACAAGTAGGAGAAATAATAGGAGGTGGAATGCGAGAAGATGATTATGAAAAATTACTTTCGAGGTTAAAGGAAATTAACGCTAACATTGAAGACTACCGCTGGTATCTCGACCTGAGAAAGTACGGCTCAGTACCTCATGGCGGCTTCGGGCTAGGCGTTGAACGGGCAGTAGAATGGATCCTCAAACTTCCACACATAAGGGAAGTTTGCCTTTTCCCCCGACTAATAAACAGGGTTACACCTTAGACATCTTAAAGTAGCACCCTGTTCCCTCAACAACTTCAGACACCAGCATTAAGTCAATTTTTGCAAGCGGAAACAGGAAAGGAAATATTAAGTAGTCCGGCACCTTAAATCTGCGGAGTATTTCTCTGATTTCCTCAGCGAACTCGCTGAAGAACTGGTTGTAATACCCTAACTTTTCAAGCTTCATTCCCGCCTTTCTTGCCAACCTCATCACCATGCTGCGGTCATATCTCCTATGATGTCCGAGATGCAAATCGTCCTTTGTCATCTTACTCTCCCCTTCCCCCCGCAACAGGAACCTTACCCCCTCAGACGTGGGAACGGTTCCAACCAAGCTCCCTCCTCGAACCAGCACTCGCTCTATTTCCCTCACCGTTTTAACATCATCCGGTATATGCTCGAAAACATCCAACCCTATTACTAGGTCAAAGCTGTTCTCTCTGAAGGGAAGCCTTTGGCCATCTCCCAGAACGAAATCGATCGGAATTTTATTTATCCTCGCAGACTTACACCCCTCCCAGAAGTCCTCATTAGGAACATCAAGAGCGACGACTCTAGCCCCTTCAGTCATAAGCGCCAAGCTCCAAACAGCCCACCCGCAGCCAACATCAAGCACGGCAACGCCTGGCTTCAAGTCTAGGTTAGGTAGCACCCTACCAGCTCTCACGGCATCCAGGAGGTAAGGATGTCCAACCACCTTGTAGAATACCTCCCTAAACTTTACAATCAACTTGCTAGGGTTAGTGTGCCTGTGATACGACAGGTACCTGCCGATTAGTGGCTTCTTGAACATGCCAACTCCCTCTTCTACTTACCCTTAAACCCTTACTCACTTGGTATGAGCTACCTTTTAGAGGTTTCCCAGAGGAAGTTAAAGTAGCTGGTTGCTATCATTGCTAAACCCATGTGATCGGACCATATACCCATAGAAAACCTGAACCCTCCTTCTGTCCGCGTTAAAAGGATAATCATGGCTTCCCTTCCATCCGCTATGACTCCCCCACCATACATGATATCCCTCACAGTGATGCAACCTTCCCCAAAAATACGCGTAAGCGCCTCAACCACCCCTTCACCCACGGTGGAAGCCATAAACCTCACATTAACTCCCATTGAACTCAGACGCACAAGCTCATCTTTAACCAGCTCAAAAACCTCCCCACTGATAAAAGGAAGGGCAATAAGCAGTTCTTTTCTGGCGCTTCCAACCATTTCACGGAACTTATCCAGTATGTTGCGCTCCCCATGAATAAGCCAAATGTTGGGCTGCTCAGCCCCCTCACTCCTCTCATAAATTGGCTGTAAAATTTCTATAATCCTCTTCTCGTTCTCCTCCATCTCCCTCTGAAGCCTAAGCTTAACAAGCCTCATAGCCTCAGATGGCGGCCTAGCAGCGTAGAGCTTGGGTCTTCCACCACGAACCTGAACCCACCCCTTCTCCTCTAACCCTTCTAAAACGTCATAAATCCTCGAGTAGGGAACACCACTTCTCCTACTGGCCTCCCTAGCCGTAAGCGCTCCCTCCATCACAAGAGTAAGGTAAACCTCCGATTCATATCCCGTTAGGCCAACTTTTTCAAGCGACCTTTTAACGTCCAATCCCCTCTTATGAAGCAACCCATCACCTCTCTTCCTAAAGGGTATCAGCTACTTTTATAATATGCGGCTCTGTAAATTCGCTTGCGACCGAGTCTTGTGGTATAGAATTACATATGAAGTATATACCAATCATAGGAGTGTCAAACAATTCGGATAGCTAATATTGTTAATTTTTTCCATTCAGGATAATATTTTTATTATTACCCCATATAAAATGGAATTATTTGAATTTTCTCCCTGCATTTTTGAGAAGAATTCATTAATACTAAAGAAAAACATATATTTTTGTTCTACATTTTTGGCATTTGGATATCGGCGTGGAAACTCTGCTGGTGGGGCGTCCACAATGATAGTGAATGTTTACATAATGAATAAGAACGGCGTCTGCCTATGTAAACGTACATATAGCGAAATAACGAGGTATCAAACAGACTCCGACGGCCTTCTTCTAACAGGTTTCATGAGCGCACTAATGTCGTTTACCGAGCAGATCGGAGAAGCAAAACTTGAAGTAATAAGGACAGACAAGTATGTCTTCGTTTGCAATACAAGCGACCCTATAGCAGTCATAATTATAGCTACCGGAGAAAGAGAAGAAACAATAAAGGAAGTTGCTGCGGCCATCCTAAAACGTTTCAAATCCATCTATGAACACGAACTTGAAGAATGGGATGGCAATATAGAAAAGTTTCAAGCTTTCTCAAAAGAAATAGATGAAATAATAAACTCTAGGCTGAAAAAGCAAAAAATGAAGGAACTTATACTGGATAACAACGCGGACGCAAAAAGGATTGCGGAGCTTATAATTTCCGAGATCGATCAGCAACTTCAAAAAATAATAGCGAAAAGTATCTAACCCGCCTTTTTCAGAAAAACCACTGTGATATTAGGAAACTCCTCTTTGATCACGTTGACCACTTCGTTCAAATGCATTTCTCCCTCGCTCCGAAGAAGAATAAACATGTAATTCCACGCAGGAAAAAGAGAGACGACACACACAAACCTTCCACCGTACCTAATGTAATACTCGTAGTAATGCCTTCTGACCTTGTACCCCCGTTTTTCGAGTTTTAGCGTAATTCTGCTAAGCTTATCAGACTCCCTTATCATTCTTACCCCTTATAATACCCATCATGTTTTTCTTATCCTAAAAATGCACTTATCCGCCCCCTCACTCCTCAAATTTTCCGCTTCGACCTCAACATTGCCGAGAGCTTTACGGGCTGCTTCCTCTATCACACCATGAGTATAAGTACAGTAAAACTTACTTGCAATATCGAAGCCCAGTTTTTCAAACGGGCAAACAGTAAACATCACTTTCATTTCTCCACCACTTCCCTCAAACGAGACGTTATTCGTTCCAATTACCGGAGCTATAACGTCTGTTGCTAAAAGCTCCACAATCCTCTCAAGTGTCCAAGAATTCACATTATACTTCTCCTTTAGTCTCGCCTCAACTCGCTCGCCTACAGACTCACCAATTAGTCTGAAAACAGTTCTAACAGTTTCCCTTCCAGCTATAGCGTCGAGCCTGCTCATCAAAAGCGCAAATACGCGAGTAATAAACCTGTGAAGTCTCTCCAAGTCCTCAGACAAAAATTCTACCCCCTAGTAAAGTAGTTTTTTGATTTCCTCTACTGCCTTACTCATTTCCCAAAAAACAAGACCCAAATTCGCGTCGCTTCTAGCTAAGACCGTCAAAAGATGAGCGTCGCCTATGCTCATAACTACAGTCTGTCCCTCACTACCAGTTATCAAAACTCGTTGAAGCATACCCTGATCAAGCTCAGCTACGGTTCTCTTACCGATACCCAAAGCGGCCACAGCCATTGCAGCCACAAGCCGAGGATCAGCAACGTCCGAAGGCAAGTCGGAAGCCATAAGCATGCCCTCACTTGTTACCACGGCACTACCAACAACGTCAGAGGCCCGTCGCTCTAAATCCTTCAAAACGCCAACGAGCTTCTTTCTAACATCGTCAGCCACCAGAAACACCCCCAGCGAAATCCACCCGCAAGAACATTCTCAAGCTTCAAATTAAACTTTACGCACGAAAACAAAAATTAACTAGAACTTCACCTATTATCCAAAAAATCATTCAATCCAAGATGAGATTTTTTCAAAATATTTTGAAAAAAGTAGTCACTTACATAAATTTATTATATTCCCATTCAAGAAATTATTGAGTGGTGGGCCCGGCGAGAGACCCGGCAGTGAACTTTCGGACTCGCTGGACAGCCCACAGCCGACCACTCGCGACCTCCCGGTTTCAAACCCGCCGCAAAGCGAGTTATCAGCCGGGCGCTTTAGTCGTTAAGCTCTAACCAGGCTGAGCTACGGGCCCACTCAGTTTGAGCATTTCCCACGGATTCTTTTATGGTTTTCGGTTTACTATCTGAAAGAGCATCTAGCGCTTTCTTCCAAACAATCTTCTCAACGCATTACTCCATTTCTAAACCTGTTGTGAAAGAGTAAATTTTATAACAAGTTCCACTTGATGTAGCTTCGAAACCAAAAGAAAAAAATAGGATGTGATGATTTATGGTCGACGCATTTCCATGGTGGACTGAAGAACAAAAAGCATTCCAAAAAGAGTTGAGCGAATACGTCAGCAAAATCCTGCCTCAAGCTGAGGAAGCATATTGGGAACGCCGCTTCCCATGGGATCTCATCAAGGAGATAGGAAATAAAGGATACTTCGGCGCCGGGGTTCCGAAAGAATACGGAGGACGTGGCCTCGGAATCACGGGATGCTGCATAGCAGCAGAACAACTCGGCAGACTCTACTGCATAGGCCACATGTTCGTGACCTCACACATCGGCGGGTATCATCAAATACTTTATCATGGGACTGAAGAGCAGAAGAAGAAGTGGCTTTCCGGTCTGGCTAAGGGCGTGCTCGGCGCGGTCTGTATAACTGAGCCGTACTATGGATCAGACGCTGCGGGAATAGAAACGGTAGCGGTTCGTGAGGGAGACGAATATGTTATAACCGGTAAGAAAAGATTTATCACAGCTGGCGGTGTTGCCAACAGATACCTTCTTTACGCAAGGACCAGTGATGATCCCGAAGATAAGCGGCGATACAGGCATCTTTCAGCCTTCGTCCTTGAGAAAGGCATGCCTGGTTTCTCTCTTGAGAAGATAAACGAACTTATAGGCTTCGAGAACGTTCCAAATGCATACCTTCACCTTGACCATGTTCGTGTGCCTGTAGAAAACAGAATAGGCAATGAAGGAGACGGCTGGAACATAATGATGGGTGGACTGAACTTCGAGAGAACTTTATGTGCCGCTGTCACCTTAGGAGGAATGGTCGAGGCACTGAGATGCATCTACAATTACCTCCAAAGAAGAGTACAGTTTGGCATGAGAACAATAGACCTCGTCAACAACCAGTTCGCAATTGCAGACATGATCGCAGACTACAGGATCGCTCGACTCGTAACCTTCTACTCTGCTTACACGATGGATATTGGTCTTAACATGCCAGTGGAGGCAGCTGCAGCAAAGATGTTTACATCAGATTCATCCCTGAGAATGGGAATCAACGGAGTCCAGATAATGGGCGGAGACGGCCTGACCAAATTCTACCCGGTTGAGAGGCTTGTAAGAGAATCAAAAATAGGGCAGATCATAGCCGGAACAAACGAGATAATGAAAGTTATCATATATAGATTGGGCCCACTTGCCATGTACGAAGACTTAATATACCCATGGAGATTCACGCTACACCCACGCCTCCAAGTCCCAATGCCAACATTCGAGAAATCACCATTCGCAGGACAAGAGGTCAATGAGGAAAATATGCTCAAGCTCTTCGCGTTAAACTACAGAATAAACCCGGGACTCTACTTGACAATAGAAGACATAGCGAAGGAGTTCGAAGCACCACAAGAAAAAATCCTAGAAGTCCTCCAAGCCATGGAGGCGAAGGGACTTGCGGCACTCTTCAAGGATCGCAGAGGAAGAATACTCATGGCAAGGCCAACATACAAGGCCATCATGGAAGCAGCACCCCCAGAATACTACAAGTGGTTCCCGAGTTGGTATCGGGACGAAGACAAGTTCTAAATTCTTCTCTTTTCCCCATCTTTTCTCCTTATTATGCCATTTTATTATGCCATTTTAGAGGGTAGGTATTTGAAGGTCATAGATGCTCACATTCACCTTATTCCTGAGAAAATCATTAGTAGTAGTGTTCTGAGTTTGACACATCGCTTCTTTCAGGTTGACCCGAATTTTTACCTTCAAATTGCTCGGAACCCTGATAACCTAGTTGGTTACCTTGACAAGTATAACATTGACGCTGTCGCCGTGATGTCCTATCCCGCTCCAGACGTTATGGGATGGGGCGATGGGCTGGTTGATGCTGTAGGGGAGTTCACGAGCAACCATCCTGACAGGCTACTTTTCTTCTGCTCAGTTCATCCTAGGTTTGATGGCAATCCCAGAAGGAGATTAGAAGACCTTTATAGCAAGTATGAGGTGCGCGGAATAAAACTTCATCCAGTTCACCAGCTCTTCAAGCCGAACGCTTACTTGCCTGAAGAAGGAGGAATGCGCACGCTGGAAGAAATTTACCAGTTCGCTGTAGACTACAGGGTTCCTGTCCTTTTCCATACCGGGACAAGTGTGTTCCCAAGAGCCCGGAACAAGTACGGCGACCCGATCTTTCTGGATGATGTAGCCACCGATTACCCTAAACTAGAAATAATAATGAGTCACGGTGGCCGCCCAATATGGATGAAAACAGCGGTCTTCCTGCTGAGAAGACATCCCAACATAACTCTTGACATCTCAGGCGTGCCGCCAAAGAAGCTGATAGACTACTTTCCAAACATAGAAAAATTTGCTGATAGAAGCATGTTCGGCTCTGACTGGCCAGGTCCAGGAGTGCCGACCATACACGGCAACATAGATCAATTTTTAAAAACGGATCTTTCCGGCCAAGCAAAAGAAAAGATTCTCTATGAGACTGCATGTAAAAAGCTTAAGCTGTAGCCTCTCTACAAAAAGTGCCTTCTTCAAGGGGACCATTCTGTCCGCTTTAAGGGTTAAAAGTAAAAAAGAAAGAAGTTTCACTGTGTTTCTTTTTTGGCATTGTTCTGTCAAGGAATCCGAAGACTCCTAGTGCTAGGAAAATAAATGATATAAACGTGATTACTAATGAGACAAGGGATCGCGACTCTATTATTAGTGATGAGACAAGGAAGCCCCAGATGATAAGCGTTGTGAGGTATAGTGCGAATCCCAGCGACATGCCGCTTTTATTTGCCCATGCCAAGTAGTAAAATAGGATCCTGGTCGGAATTCCAATTGCGCTCTCATACATGGAAAGCGTGATTAGCGGCATGTTGGTGAGTAATATTTCCGCCGGGTCAAGGAGTAGGTTTACCACTATGGCTGATTGCTGATTCGGACTTAAAAGTTCGGAAGTAGCTTTTAATGCTATAAACCAGGGGTTACCCATTCCCGACATATACATGTATGTTCTAACCAAGAACATCGTTAATCTGTATGTTGCACTTCCAGATACATACTGGAAAGGTGCTACTAGTACTATTATTGCAGGTAGCAAGTATACTTGTTTGAATCCGAGCAGTACGACACCGATCGTAGCTACAAGCCCCATCGTGACTAGGGCAAGTAGCGCCATTGTTTGGAGTAAGTCTAATGCGACAGCATCTATGACCAACAGGAAATTTTTATTATTGATATTAGCGTCATGAAGACGAAATATGTGACAAAGAGTAGTGTAAGTTTCTCCCGCATATCAACGTATCTTCTTAGTGCGTTGCACTAAACAGGACGATAGTACAATGGCATGCAGAACGTACATTACGGGCTCGTATATTCCCGTGTTTAATATGGATACTGGCAACTCTACCATATCCTCCTTTCTTTTCCTTAACGTCATCGAATATGCTCTTTTTATCTTTTACATATTTTATTGATAATGCAGAACTCGGATAGTACATTTATTCTACCTCTAAGGTTTATCGAGGCTAGCCTCGATATGTGTGGATCCTGCATAACTATTACAACTCCGACTTTATCTGTCGCCTTCATTAAGAATGAGCTGCTATTATGCACTGTATCCCCCACGTGCATGTTTCTCAGAGGAAAGCCCCTGTAATACTCAAGGAACTCGGCGGGGATCTCCCCCTTTCTTGCCCCAAACTTTATTGTTAGCATCCACTATCGCAATAGCTAGAGGTTTCCATCTTCCCACATTCACTTCGACAAGCGAAAGCAGTTTATCTACGTCAACAACTTCCTTACTCCTGAAAACCTCTTAAGAGCTTTAGAGACGCCCAATAAGATGATTACTTAAAATTAATTAATGTTTCTTTTCATTTCTATTTTTTTGACAATTTTTCTATTTCCTTATTAAACATACCTTCTTTTCGTCGGATAGTTGATGATTTCCCTAAAATAACCATGCGATTTATGCAGATATTTATAATTATAGGCTAGAATACATATCTATAAACTCCCCTTATTTTTGATTCTAGCATCTTCTGTCCTTAAACTTTGGTGTTTCACGTTCTGGGCTACGTTGTCTTTGACAGGCATCGTAACTCTCTCCCCTCAACAATTCGTTGAGGTCTCTTCGGGTGAACCTTCACCTGAAGGCTTAACACGGTCACAAGTCCCCATCCGTTATGAAACCACACTTCCAAAGCTAACCTGTTCTCACAGCCGCTAAAAACCAGAATAAAGAGGACAACCTAACAAGTCCCCCAGATAAACACGGCTTTAAACTTACCAACAAATTGTAATTTTCTAATACTGAAGATATATCAGCTACGGCTTTTCATCATAATAAATCAACTGTTGCTTTTTCGGATAACTGTAAAACTTGTTTAAGGCTGTCCTTCAGAAAAACTTTAAAACTAATGGTTCTCCTTTTCCCTGATAAACTACTTTCAGAGTGGGTGCTGTTATGTCTGGCGGCAAGATTAAGGAGCCTCGCTGGGATGTTTCTAGGGAGTCAGAGATATGGGAACTTTGGCAAAGAGAAAAAACCTACCGCTTCAACGAGAATAGTGAGAAACCCTTTTTCACCATAGATAATCCTCCACCATATGTTAGTGGTAGGTGGCATATGGGTGGCGCCGTTCATTATGCGTCGATCGATTTCATAGCTCGTTTTATGCGTATGAAGGGATTCGAAGTTCTTTACAAGTTTGGGCTCGATAGGAATGGGCTTCCCGTAGAGGTTAGCGTTGAAAAAGAATACAGGATAAAGATGACTGAAACCCCTAGAGAAGCGTTTATCGCTAAGTGTAAGGAATATCTTGACAGGGTTGGTGACGACATCCTTAACGTCTGTAGGATTATGGGGTTTTCTAATAACTCCTTCGAGTGGGATGAAATATATAAAACGGATCAGGACGAATATAGAGCTCTCACACAGGCGACCTTTATCGAGTTATGGAAGAGAGGGTATATTTACGAGGACGAACGTCCGGTGAGCTGGTGTAGTGACTGCCAGACCGTTATTGCCGAAGCTGAGATCGAAAGGCGGGAAGAGGAAGCCGACCTCCACTATGTTAAGTTCAAAGTTAAGGAGACCGGAGAAGACTTGGTCATAGCCACGACTAGGCCTGAATTGATTTGTGCATGCAGCGCAGTGATAGTTAATCCCAACGACGACCGATATAAGCGTCTTCATGGCCTAACCGCGGTGACCCCCATCTACAGCAAGGCAGTCCCCATAATGCCTCACCCGGCGGCTAGGCCCGAATATGGTACGGGCGTAGTCATGGTTTGTTCTTACGGGGACGTGGTTGACCTAAGACTTTTCAGGGAGCTTTCCCTTACGCCAACTTTCGCCATAAACAAGGATGGTTTAATGACCGAGGCCGCCGGAAAGTATGCTGGCCTAAGCGTAAAAGATGCTAGGAGCGCAATTGTTGAGGATCTAAAAAAGATGAGTTTACTAGTTAAGTCTGAGAAGATTGTTCACAGTCAGCCAGTCTGCTGGAGAAGCAAGACTCCAATAGAGTACGTTGCAATGAGGGAATATTACCTGAAAATGCTCGACTTCGTGCCTCGCCTTAAAGAGATCGCCGAGGAAGTTGAGTGGCATCCCCCATCAGCCAAGTATCTCTGGATTAACTGGCTTAACTCTCTTACCATGGACTGGCCTATTTCAAGGAGACGTTATTATGGGACAGAAATACCCGTCTGGTACTGTAAGAAATGTGGTGCCCCAAACCTACCTGAACCAGGCAGATATTATAAGCCTTGGATAGAACAGCCTCCGTTCGACAAGTGCGCTAAGTGTGGTAGCTCAGAGGGTTTTATTGGAGAGACGCGAACGTTTGATACTTGGATTGACTCCTCCATATCGCCATTGTTCATTTCTCTGTATCCTGGAAGCGTTAAGGAAAGCAACAAGCTCTTCTTTAGGAGAATTTCCTCTAGGCAATACCTCTGCGATCTGCGTCCTCAAGGTAAAGACATAGTGGGCACATGGCTAAACTATACCATGCTGAGGATTCTGCAGCTTCTGGATAAACCTGCCTTCAAACATGTCTGGATAAGTGGGCACGTCGTCGATAAAGATGGACGAAAAATGTCCAAGAGCCTCGGAAACATAATTTATCCTGAACCTGTCGTCGCAAAGTATGGCGCCGACGCTGTTCGCCTCTACGCCAGCATGGTTGCATCGCTCGGCGATGACGTGCGTTTTGACGAGTCCAAAGTTGCAGGAGTAGCGCGCTTCTTGCAAAAGCTATGGAACATAGCCAGATTCATTTCAACTTTCCCAGAGCCGGCCGAAGGATTCAACTTAACAGAGACTGATAAGTGGATTCTCTCAGAGCTTAACAAGTTAATTCAAAAAGTTGATGAAAGCTATTCATCATTTGACTTCCACCCTGGAGCAGTTGAACTTTACAACTTCACGTGGAATGTTTTTGCAAGTCATTACATTGAAATGGTGAAAGCACGCGCCTATAACAGGAATGGCGCCTTCAGTGAGGGTGAACAGAAGGCTGCACACTGGACGCTTCATTTCTGCCTAAAGACTATTTTAAAGCTCTTAGCTCCGATAACGCCCTTCATAACTGACGCCATCTGGAGACGATTGTACGGCAAGGAGAGCATACATAAAGAAAAATTCCCCGAAGCGAATCCTTCAATGATACTTAAAGAAGATTACACACAGCTGATCTTAGAGACAAACTCGGCTCTTTGGAAAGCTAAGAGAAATGCTGGTTTGTCGCTCAGAGCACCTCTTAAAGTAGTGGTCTTACCGAAAGAAATAGAAGCTTTCGCTATGGATCTGCGTGAAATGCACAACATTGAGAAACTGCGCTTCTCGGATGAGCAAGGACAGGGATTTGAAGAATTCCAAGTGGGCGGAAAAAGAATTCTCGTAGCGTTAAACTAGTACCTTAAGATGGCGGCGATGCCTTTGAATGCTTGCTTTAATTGTTGCCCTTCCTCTGTTTCAACAGATATTACTTCGACCTTAGCTCCAGTCTGCTCACCAAGCTCGCCGAGCTCTTCTATTATTTCCTTGACCTCCTTTACGGCGAGAAGCGAGCTATTACAATTCGGACAACTTTTCTGCGCAACTTCACTATGGACTTGCACCAGCTCATCTTTTCTAGTGGTTTTCTCCTCCGTATAGTTACAGTTAGGGCACTGAATGATCACACGGACGACGTCTAGCCCCTCTGAGAGAAGGAGGACATCTACCCTCCCTTGCATTAACGCTTCCCTAACTTCTCTCTCACCGTAAGTGACCTTTTCATCATCTTTTGCTAGAACCTCGAGAAACCTTTGGACTAAGCGTTTCTCCTCCGTATACCTGAGATTAGCGAAAAGTGATTCGGCCTTCCCGATGAGATCCTTTATTCCAGGCTCCCCAGTGTAGCTCGTGTCGAATACACCCACTATTTTTTGCTTAACCCGGTAATCTAGATAATCCCCCTCGATAAACTTCTCCTTTGAAGGTCCTGGTCCTCCGACAACTATTCCTTTCAAATCGGGAACTGAAAGAAATATATTACTTGCATGCTCTCCTACTCTCTTGAAAAACTCGTGTCCTGCCTGCTCTATGAGTCTCTCAAACCTGCGCTGAGATTGTCCTCCGGCAGTATGTTTGCCCGGAATGCCCGACGTGAACTTCTTATGTACTTCAAGATGGGTTCCTTTAACCGTGGCAATGTGCGCCTCGGATTTGTCTAAAACTATTATACCATATGTATCCTTTTCCTCCAGCATTTCCTTTAATGGATCCAAGTAAAACTTGCTGTCACAATGGTACTTGTATATCTTTATGGGCTCAGGTGGGATCACCATCCAAAATTCGAGCTTTTCGGTTCCCTGACTATTATTAGTAGGTATCGCGCCGCTAAATATTACGAGCCCGTTAGGAGGTGGACGCGAGAAGTACTTTAACTTCGCCATTATGCTTCTGAGGGCCTCCATTACGTTCTTTCTAGTCACCTTAGACTTGATGTTTGCCGCTGTGCCATACTCCTCCTTAAGGTAATTCGTCACGTCACTTATACTGCGGTCTGGTGGAATGTAAAGGCTAATAAGCTCCGTATGGAATCCCTTTTTATTTTCCAGCTCCTCTATAAGCTTGCGTAACTTATACTTCTCAAACGACGTTCTCTCTTTAGCCTCAACCTCTTCACTCAAAGCATACACCTCGAAGCTAACCCATCTAAATTGTCTGCTCACCAAATGCTTGCAGCAACCAACCCCTTATTTCGAACAATCCTTTACTATGGTTTCCCACAACTTTTCTTCAAGAGTCTCAAGGGTATACTCCACTTTGATTATTTCAGGGTTTCCCAGAACCAAAGCCGAGACCCTACGTTTAGCTTCTCTTAAGTAGAGGCAAATAACGCGCTTACCCTTAACAAGAGCCTGCTGTATCTCGATTCCAACACCAGTAGAGGGTGTCGAAACTTCAGCCACCAGTATATCACATTCGTCGATATGCTTCATATCTCTTTCGAATATATTCTCTTCACTCATATTACTTTCGGATTCACTACTTTCATCCAGCACGTGAGGAGTAATCACCTTGAACCCCTTTCTCTCCAGAGCTAGAAATATCCTCTCATAGATCTTTTTTTGCATTCGTTCACCACGCATCGGAATAGCAAAGTAAATCTTCATCTAACCCACCATTAGAGAGTGGTAAACTTTTCCTCTCCCAGATATAAAAGCACATCTTTTCTCCTCTCGGCGAAGTTTTTCTCGGCATAGGCCTCTAAAACTCTCCCTATGAAGACCATGTGGTCTCCGGCCTCAATGGTTTTCTCTACTTTACACTCAAGGTGGGCGAGGCACTCTGTGATTATCGGCGCCCGCACCTTTTTCGCTGAAGCCGCGGTCAGCCCTGCCTCTCTAAACTTATCGAAGTTCCTGCCCGATATTGTTCCACAGAGGAGAACCTCCTTAACCAGTTCTGAGGATGGAATGTTAATCACAAACTCTCCGCTCTCCATGATCATCCTGTAAGACTCTCTCTGGAATCCGACGCTGATCGCTACCATTGGAGGAGTAAAGCTGACAGGCATAGACCAAGCGAGCGTGATTATGTTCCTTTTTCCCTTAGAATCGACACAACTAACCAAAACGACTGGTCTTGGATATAGCAGGGTGTGCACCTCACTCACGTTAACCTTCAAATCAATCACCCCCCTCAATTTAGCTATCTTGTTATTTCAGCACTTCTCACTTTTTCATAAGTCTCTCTTGCCTTCTTGTCTTCTTCGAAGTGTCTTCTTATAGGATCCACTATGTCGTTAAGGTATCTTGCCGTTGCCTCCTTAAGGTCTAGGGGGTGTATTTCACCCTTGACGTACGCTTCTCTTAGCTCGTTATACGATGTGAACGTCAATGCGTTTTTACCCTTCCTCTCAACGGTCACCTCTCTGTACTTCTCAAAGACTATCTTCTCCATTAGGTCCATTATAGGGTTCCCCTCCGCCACTTTCGGTGGGCAGAAAGCGCCGCGGATTTTCCTCCATATTTCCTCCTTCGAATCATGAATGAATATGGCTGAATCTGGCACGCTTTTACTCATCTTGGAGCTTATCATGAAGTCTATTTTTTCATCCTCGTCGAACCCCCCTCTTTCTCCTGCCTTAAGTCCTAAGAGAAGCGGGTGATGCACGGCTACGGGCTTGCGCCTCCCAAGCAACGGGGCGACCTCCCTAGCAAGCATATTAACTTTCCTCTGATCTATCCCCAGCTGGCATATGTCCACTTCAAGCTGAAAAATATCAGCACACTGCATTACGGGATAGAACAGGAAGGCTGTCGGGTTTGAGGCGCTCTCCTTTCTTCCAGCGATGGTGAGAGCCCTCATAGTTCTACTCACGGTCACGTTCTTAGCTATCAATATAACTTTCTTCCAGTAGTCTGGGTTGTCAAAGTGATCTTTATGCCACACAATCTCTACCTTGCTGAAATCCACGCCAGCAGCCTTCCAAACCTCTATAAAGTATCTTCCAGCATCCCTTATCTTCTCCAGATCCCCCCCGAGCTTATTATTAATCCATGCAAAACTGTCAGCCAGCAGAATTTTGAACCTTATACCCGCCTTCATGAGCTTCTCGAGTATGATCGGTCTGTAGACCGCGACGGGAAGATGCGCTAACCCCGACGGCTCAAACCCGTCATACGCCACAGGCCTACTATTAACCTCAAAAAGTTCTCTCAATTCCGTCTCAGTCACTATCTCTGCACTGCAACTTCTAACTAGCTGTACTTTCTCCTCAATATCCATACATGCTCCCTCTTAAGGATGGATGGGTTTAATTGTCAAAATAACTTTTCCCATACTCTTAAATTGGAAATGGGAAAGAGAGCATTGTGGTGGTCAGATGAATTACTGGTGGGATTTGTCTGTTATAAACTGGCTTCAGGGATCTTTTTGGACACCTTGGGGATTCATGAAATCACCTTCGTTGCTAGACGGCGCAATGTGGCTTATAACTCAATTTGGGACTGAGACTGTATGGATACTGGTAGTCTCCGTTCTTTTTTGGCTCGGATATCGGAGAGAAAGCCTCCTGCTAGGTGCTCTAATACTCGTCGAAGCCATGATAAATTTTTGGCTGAAGTACGCTATTTTCAGGCTCAGACCAACAAAGTACGAGGCATTTGTATTCTACGAGTCTTCAGACCCGTCAATGCCTAGTGGACACGCTCAACTTGCAACGACAGCCAGCTTTTACACGGCCCGGGCTACTTGTCCACGCTTGGAAACCAGTAACCTGGCGAAAGAAAACGGTGGAGGCAGGCTTAGAAGAAAGTGTCTCGCCCTATACCTATTAGCCCTTGCATTAACAGTTCTCGTCTCGCTGAGCAGGGTTTACCTAGGTGTTCACTGGCCTACTGACGTTATCGCCGGAAGCATCGTCGGCTTCATTATATTCACAGCATATTCCATTATGGCTGAAAGGTTGTGGAATGCTATAGCGCCTCGTCTTCCTACGAGCACATTATACAACTGCGTCTTGATAATTTTGATTGGAGTTGCGTTCGGCGTCTTCATTCCTTCCTCTTGGAGAATAGGATGGTACGCTGGGGGATTCTTCACAGGGTTCTTCATAGGAGCAGTTCTTGAAGCCAGATTTCTGAATTTTGAAAAACCCAGAACGCTGAGGGAAGCTCTTGGAAGAATAATACTTGGTGGCCTAGTTCTCTCGGTTCTCGCAGTAGTATCTGACAAGGTTCTCTCGGGAACTTACGCCTTATTCGACTTATTGGAGTTGCTGTTGGACCTCTTTGTTGTTCCAAGCTTACTTTCGCCTTGGACGGGCATGATAGCCAGTCTTATCCTAGAACCATACATGGGCCCGTTCTCCAACGTAATACAGTTCCCCCTATACACTCTAGTTGGGCTATGGGTGAGCTTGTTCGCGCCGTACGCGTTCAAGGCTCTCCGGCTCTAAGAGTTTTTCTCTTGGAGGAGAGCCCTCCCCTTCTTATTTTTACGTGCAAAATATTGAACCATTTTTGATAGAGCGTTCGCCGCTGTCTCTATAGTCGGATAGACGACTGCCCCTTTCTCTGTTGCCCTAGCGACGACTTCTATGTCTGTGGTGGCTGTGACCGCAACTACGGGCTTACCATACTTTTTAATCAGCTCAATCATGTACTTCATGCTTTCCTCGTCAGCCTTCGCAATCCATTCTTTGACAACGCTCCTACCATCTTTACCGAGAAGTAACCCTCCAAAGGCTCCTGCAAATGCTCCGCTACCAACAATAAACCCTAAAGCGACAACGATGTCGACGTTTGGGTCTCTTGCTATTGCGTCTAAGCAGGAGGGTTGTAAGCTTCTGTCGAAGGTTCCTACAAGGTCGACAGGATTACCCTTACTCCAGTAAGAAGGAAGAAGTGCGTTAAGCTTCTGTATCGTGTCCTCACTTAAGGGAACAACGTCTAGTCCCGCTTCCTCAAAGGCATCTGAGGCGACAACACCATACCCTCCCCCCCAAGTTAGTATACCAACCCTTTCTCCTTTAGGAGGCGGGAGGTTTACAAAACTCTTTGCTAAGTCAAGCATTTCATTAATAGTTGACGCCTCAGTAATTCCAGTCTGTCTGAATACCGCCCTTACCACTTCATTGGGGGAAAACAGTGCTCCACTATGAGACTTGGCAGCTCTAATTCCCGCTTTTGTTCTCCCCGACTTATAGGCTATGACAGGCTTCTTTTCGGAAACCTCCTCTGCGACTCTCATAAACTTTCTCCCGCTTCTCACTCCTTCAAGATAAAGTAGGATAACTTTAACATTCGGGTCAGAGCCAAAGTAGTCAAGGTACTCGTAGCACTCTATGTCCGCTTCGTTTCCACTACTCACAAACTTGTCGAATCCTATCCCGACCGTAGAGCCGAAACCTAGAAGATTCGTCCCAATGTTACCGCTTTGACTTATCAGCGCCACTTCACCCTTACGCGGGAAGACCGGCGGCATCAAAGCACAAAGATCCACTGAGGCACTATAAACCCCCATAGTATTTGGCCCAACCAGAAGTAAGCCCCCCTCCCTCGCCCTCCTCACGCACACCCCTTCAAACGCTTCGCCTTTCTCTCCTGTCTCTCTAAAACCGCCAGCTATTGCTATCGCCGCCTTAACCCCTGCCTCAACACACTCCTCGATATGCTGAAGAACAGCCTCCGCCGGCCTAGCTATTACGGCTAAGTCGACTTCATCATTAACACTTACAATATTCGGGTAAGCTCTAATACCGAGAATCTTCTCCTCGTTCGGATTTACAGGGTAAATTTTTCCCTTAAACCCATAGGAGATTATGTTCGCAAGAATAATGCAGCCCCACTTAGCAGGATTATTCGAAGCACCTATCACAGCAAGGGAACGTGGCTCAAAAATAGGTTTAAGATTCCTACTTCCAGAGTCCACTAAACACCACCACCGGCCTTAAATAGATGAAAGAGCAATGACTAAAAAAACTTCTCGTCTACCTTTAAATCTCTGCAAGTAAAGGGAAGTGCTTACTTGGCCTCAAACTTCACAATCCTTACCTTTACCTTACCTTTAAATAGAACTTCTTAACAAAGTTAAGTTCAGAAAAATAATAAAAGCCTGTGATGCAAATGAGATTTCCCTGCGAGATTGTAATATGGTACCTCCTGCCAGCCATCAGGTCTGCTCTAGCCAAGGAGCTTGCAAACCTAGGTCTCTCCCAAAAAGATATCTCAGAAAAACTCGGTATTTCAGAGGCAGCAGTCTCCCAGTACATGAAAGGTAAGCGAGGCAGGAAAATAGACTTCACTACCGAGTTCTACGAAATGGTGCGTGAAGTCGCAAGGCACGTAGCTTCAAGCATCTCTTCCATAGAAGTTTACCGGAGAACCTGCAACTTATGCTTAGAACTTAGAAAGAGGGCATTCCTGTGCGACCTACACAAGAAACTGGATAATGTCCCCGAAGACTGCAATCTTTGCCCCTGCCTCTCAGAAGACTTGTGAGTTCCCTCCAGCAACCGGAACCATGAGCAAAAAGTTTTGTTAAAAATATATAAGGCATTCTAATAGAGAAGCAACCATAGTCCTTCTGGCGGCTTTTCAAAACAAGCATCTTACCTAAAACTTTTTATCCGTTTACCCTCCTTTATCGTAAAAGATGCTTTCTTAAGGGGGTTTACAGTTGGGGAGTGATAAAGGTAGTCCTCCTAACCTTCTTCTAAAGTTGGGTGCAAACATCTTTCTGGCTGGTATTCTGTCAATACCTTTCTCCGTGTTATCAGCCGTCCTAGCATACTACATATTGGTCGAAGCATTGCAGTTGCCTTTAGCGGTGGTCATCGGTCTAGCTCCAGTATACTACTTAATTGCAAAATGGTGTTTTAGGTTATTCTTCCTAGTCTTAGCTAGAGCTCAGTTGAAGCCAGTTGAAGAGGGGCACTTTGAAGCAGACTTCAGAAACAGTAACGTTAGGAACTGGCTGGTAAACATATCACTTGTGGATGCGGTCAAGTACTTCGTGGGCAACCCGCCCTTGGGGCAAACATTCCTTAGGCCGTCCCTCTACAAGTTCCTTGGAGCAAAGCTAGGCAAAACAGTCTCCTTAGACGATGTCACTGACCCATATCTTCTAGAAATGGAAGACGGCGCTGTTGCTGGTGGTCATTCTTTCATAGTAACTCATATCTCGAGGAACGGTGGGCTTTACCTCAAAAAAGTGAAGATCGGTCGTAATGCGCTCATCGGAATACGCTCAACGATAATGCCAGGAGTTGAAGTTGGTGAGGGAGCGATTGTGGCGGCAGGCTCCTTGGTTCCAATGGACGCAAAGATACCGCCATACACCTTGTGGTCCGGTATTCCTGCAAGACAAGTAAAATCATTAAAAGAGGAAGCCAAAGACCAAACCTAGGCAGGTGTAGCTGGAATGAAGCCGTTGAGGGTCATGGAAGGTGTCTTCTTGATTGGTGGCGCGGGGATTTCCCATGATGCTGATTGTTGCATCTACCTGGTCGATGCAGGCGGAAGCCTTGTGCTAATCGACTCTGGGGTTGGAGTTGACACTGAGAAAATAGTTAAAAACGTGAGGGACGCCGGCTACAATCCCAAAGACATAGAATATCTAATAGGCACACACAAACACATAGACCATATAGGCGGAAACCGCTTCTTCAAAGACTCCTTCAATTGCAAGGTTATAATGCATAAACTGGACGCTGAAGCCGTAGAGTCAGGGGATCAGCTCACGACGGGAGCACAGCTTTACGGCGTAAAACTTCGTCCATGCAAAGTCGACATGAAAATCAGCCAAACAACAAGCTTAACAGTCGGCCAGCTCACTTTCATGCTTCTACACACCCCAGGACATACGCCGGGAAGTATATCGGTCCTCCTAGAAAAGGAAGGTAAACGCATCCTCTTCGGCCAAGATGTTCACGGACCAATAGAGCCCTCATGGGGCTCCGACGTTAACCAGTACTGCAAATCAATGAAGCTTTTACTCTCCCTTAACGCTGACATACTGTGTGAAGGACACTTCGGAATATACACATCCCCTGAAAAAGTCAAGGCATACATAGAAAGATACATGCAAATCTACGGGTGCAAGTAAACTTCTCCTAATACTTTTTCTGGCAGAGTGCCTAGAAGAGTTTAGATGGAATATAAGGTTACTTTACGCATTATTGCCATCCGGCATGTAAGATGGCTCCTATTTTTGAAGAACTAGAAAGGGAGGAATGGGATGGAAAGCCCAGGGGGCCAAGAAGCTTTTTAATGCAACTATAGATCTACAGGTTTTATGGTGATAGCATAAGGATTCCTAGGCCGAGGCGGTTCATAACTGTCAAGAAGTGTGGCAAATACCAGAAGAAGTTCATTGACGTATAGAGATAGAACAATAAAATCGGTGAAATAACGGTAAAACACTGACAGGCTTGTCGTGTCATTTAAGGAAAGAAGTTGTCTTAACTAACTCAAGCGATTGGATGACTATAAGACATAAACGAGCCTGACGTTACATACGTATGCAAATTCCTTATGCATTTTTAATTGAAAAATAACTTTTTACCAAAAATTTTTTCTAAGTCTTACTTACAATATCGGAGGGAAGGCGGTTGTTGAATGTTAGAAGCCCTGTCTTTACGCATTTCATTTCTCTCTTAGGCCTTCTCCTCGCGTTTTCTGCAGTTTTCAGCGTGCGTTTTCAAGTTGAATGGTTAACCCCCCTCGTCCTCTCGTCCTCCGCTCTACCTCTCTCCCTTCTACTACTACTCTTATCTATGGTTTTCTTTTCGTTTCCTCTATCGGTCAGTGGCCGAGATAGCCTCAACTACATTCTCCCTGTGTCTACACAAGTGCTCTTATTATACATGATATCTCTGTCGGGGTACACTACGCTTATAAGGGTTCAGAGCTTCTCCCTGACCTTATGGGACGGGTACACGAGACAAGTTATGTGGATCCTGCCAGCACTCTTTTACTTTGTAAGTTGGCTTCGCTCCCTCAGAGGTTTCTCCTCTAAAAAGGAGTACATCCCCTTAGCCGTGGCTGCCTTCTTCACCCTTCTCCTATCACTCCACAAACCTGCTCCAGTCATAATCCTTGGTGCCGAATCGTACCTTTTTATGCTTCCTACAGGCACTACCCCCTCCACCCTAGTGGCCTCCCTTCTAGTTCTCTCCTGCATCCTTATAGGAGTCAGACCTCCAACGGGAAGCTTAAAGGGAAAAGTTGCCACCGTGCTGACTTTCACCCCCACCTTTCTCATCTTGGCTTCCGAGTCGCTGATTGCCGAAAGAGCCGCCTTGATTCTAGGGCAATACGACAACTTAATCCACTCATTTTTCCCCCTACACTTCAATTTTTTTACCTGCCTTTCGCTTACCGCACTTCTAGGAGGAGTAGCTCTCTCCTCAAGTAAAAAAGTGGAGCAGGTTGTTTTCCTTTCCTGTATGGCCTTCACTCTCATCTACCCAGCATTATACAGGATGCTAGCCCAACCTCTCAGACCCATAGCTGTGGAGCCAGCCCCCCTTGTATGGCTCACCACAATTCTAGCCGCACTAATAGTCCTCCGCCCCCACCCATCCAAGGTCTTTCTAGCATTAATTTTCATCTTCCTTTTCTTTTTTCCAATCCAAGTTTCATCATACTCTCCTCCCCTAGCCTCGCTAGACGTCCACATAGACGTAGACGACAGAATAGACCCAGCTATACTGGAAACGAGTGGTATACCAGGACCAATACACATAATACTACGCTTCCCCTTCCTCCCAGATAACGTGTTAGAGAAGTTAAGCGATACACCTCTCTTTGAAATATCATATCACAATGATAGGCTCGCAGTCTATAGAGGATATGTAAACTTGGTCTACGGAGTATTAAACGCCTCAACTGACGACTGGAAGGAATTAGTTAGAAATCTGGTGAGAGAATTTAACTTAGAGTACGTTCTTCTTAATAGAAACCCGTCGGAGATACCGGTCTTCAGCCTTGACCCCGCAGTTTACTCGGTTGACGCTGATGTTCTTCATGCCTTGAACATAACGGGGAGAAGAGTAACGGTCGCGGTCATAGACTCAGGGATAAACGACGCAGACCCAGAAATAACGGGCAAGAGTGAAGGGCGCATAATATACCAAGTGAACTTCATAACTGGAGGGGAGGGCGACCCGCTACTGGTTGGAGACCTAACGCCAACAGATGGAAAGTACCATGGGACGTTTGTTGCGAGAACAATAGCTGGAACGAGGGGGATAGCTCCTCACGCCAACCTGATAGACCTTAAGGTTCAGTTAGAGATGGGCGAAATGTACTATGACACAACTCTGCGAATAGTCAAGGCAGTAGAGTGGTGTATAAAAAACAAGGATCGATTCAACATCTCAATCATAAACTTAAGTATGGGAAACAAGGAGGGAACAGGCGGCATGATAGACGAAGTGGTAAACAAGGCGGTCTTAGCTGGAATAACTGTAATTGCTGCAGCTGGAACATACCTTAACCCAACCGAAATCCGTATTAACTCCATATCCACGCCTGGAACAGCCAGCCTCGCTGTTACCGTGGGGGCGACGCAGAGCTATACCGAAGATGTTTGGGCTTACCTGCCAGCAAGCGCCATAGGACCAGGATGGATGACGCCCAAACCAGACATGGTGGCTCCGGGACCATATACTAGCGGGTCAACACCCGTAGTTGCGGGGGTGGCCGCCCTCCTATGCCAAGCCGCTGAAGAACTAAATATACCTCAGGGTCTCAGGAGCCTTGCTGTGAAATGCGCTCTATTACAGGGGGCGGCGCAAAACGACTTAGGAATGCCGGGATTTGACCCCTTCTACGGATATGGAAAAGTTAATGCCCTTTCATCATACCTTGCATTAAGAAGCATCGCCTCATCATAGAAGTCACGTAAACGGAAAAAGTTTTTCCCTCAGTAATTTTCTGTGTTTCTTGTTTGCCGCTGTTCACATGCAGTCTACTAAAATGAGGTGGCGCATCTTTTGGTCAGCGTGAATATTGTGGTTGGAGGAGGAAGGTTTGGATGTAAAGCAGTAGAATATTTAATACGCCGCTCTGAGTCATTCATCGTGATCGACGAAGACAGAAACTGTCACGTGGCACAGCGTTTCTCCCTTCCGAGGATCGGTCTGGACGCTGTCGACAGCATAAACCCTTCGAAAAACTACTTTATGGAGGGAGGGACAGAAGTAGCTCTAATCGTCATAGAAAAACTTAAACCTAATCGTGTTTTTCCAACAGCTCCCATACATGTGGCGGCTTCACTTGTGAAGGAGAAGTACAGCATGGAAGAGTGGGAGGAAGCTGTGGAATCTCTAACGTCACGTCTCCCTTCATCCATTATAGTGTCCGTGGGCAGAGCAACTATCGTAACTTCATACAACAAAAACGCTACATGCCAGCTGGCATGTACAGCACCAGACGTCTGCCCAGTCACAGGTTTCAGAAAACCTCATCCAATGTATGAGCTGTTAAAGATGAGTGCTCCCAAGGGTGTGATACTTCGGAGCTACCAGTTAGAGCCAGGACTGGGCGCCCTTGATGGCAGCGAGCTACTGAAGGCAATGGAGGCGTGTGGGCGTAGTTGCAAAGCGATTATCGGAACAGCTTGCGAATGTCATGGTGTGGTTACAGCACTTAAAAGTCCCTTATCTCCTCCGTTTTAATAAGGAGTCGCCTTTCGCTTAGTGTTTTCGATAGGTAAATTAAAAAGGATCATTCACTCATTTGAAATTTAAAGTAGTTTATCTTCGGAGGGATTTCATGGGTCTTCTATCGCTAACTCTGCTTGCTATACCTGTATTAATTCTCTTCGGATTATACAGGAAATTTGGGAACCCGCTTAACCCTAAGAATGTAGATTGGAGGGTGACGGCACTTCTAGTTTCTGCCATCGTGGGCATATTGTTGCTTGTAGCCTTCGGTCACCCTATAAACCAGCCTGAGTGGCTCACTAACCTACTAGAAGCCTACAACTTTTGAGAAGCTATAATGCCTTCTGGGAGATGACCCCCACTTTTCAAACAGACGTCCTCTTTACGTTCCTTCAGTGGCTTTTGGAGGCGTGAACGCGAGAGGCACCGCCTTCCTTTTACCTGGAAGCATGTGTAATTTTTGTAAACTGTTAGGTGAACCTAAAGAGGAGGACTTGCCTTGACCGAGTTAAGACGCGATTACTTGACTGGGAGATGGGTGATTATCGCCAAGGAAAGAGGCATGCGCCCATCAGATTTCAAGAGTAAGAGATCGCTGCACCCCTCAAGTGGTGTGTGTCCCTTCTGCCCGGGGAATGAACACATGACGCTTCCAGCCACATTACTTTACTTGGAAAGGAGCGGCAAGCTTGTCGTTGAGGCTGACCGTGATGATGAAAGATTGAAGGGCTGGCTCGTCCGCGTGGTTCCAAACCTCTACCCTGCTCTAAGACCATACGTGGACCCAGCTGAGCGTTGCGCCGGGCTCCTGATCCACATCGGAGGGAAAGGAGTGCATGAAGTCATAATTGAAACCCCCAATCATGATGCTCAAATTCACAAGCTAGACGACCACCACTTAAACCTCGTCTTTAAGGTATATGCTGAAAGGTTCGTGGCTCTTTCATCCCTTCCATACGTGAAGTACGTGAGCCTATTCAGGAACTATGGTGAAGCCGCTGGCGCAAGCCTTTTGCATCCTCACTCCCAGATAATCGCCACGCCAATAATTCCGCCTAGAATATCTAAGGAAGAAGTAGTACTCAAGGAAAGCTGGGATGGCTCATCATGTCTTCTTGACGGCGTCTTGGAGCGTGAGGCTGACTCGGAGAGGTTCGTTTGCGAAAACGAGGATGCAGTAGCGTTTTGTCCTTATGCTTCCATGTTTCCATTTGAAGTTTGGGTGTTTCCGAAGAGGCACGTGAAAAACATAGCAGATCTTTCTGAAAGTGAAAGGCTCTCTCTTGCACGTCTAACCCGGAGAGTGCTAAAGGCTATTCATTCCCTTCTAGGTGATCCACCATATAACTACGTCTTCCACCAGTCAACTTTAAATGAGGAATACCACATGCATCTGCGGATTCTCCCGAGGCTTTCAATCCTTGCAGGCTTCGAGTTGAACACTGGAATAATAATAAACACATTTCCTCCCGAGGAAGCGGCGAGCCACATCAGAAAAACTATTGAGGAAGTAGTGTAGTTTAGTCTTGGAGGAAATTCTTATCCGGGTCGAAGTATCGGAGCATCATGAGCTCCTTCAAGGTGGGTTTCTCAGCTTCCATCAAGTCCCTGGAGACCTTAAGGTTCCACCCGGTTTCTGCCTTTATTCTCTTAATAGTCTCCTCTCTTCCAAGCCCTTTCTGAGGGAAGTACTCTGTGAGGACGAGTTCCTTGTCCACTTTTTCGAAGACTCCCATGGTTGTTACAAGCATTGTAACTTTTTCTCCCGGCGCCGTCACGTAAGGCACTCTTTCAACAAGTCTTAGCGGTGAATGTTTCACTAAGACAATCACCTCCTCGGCGGTTGACGCCACGTCGTTAGCTCCACCAGAGCCAACTAGATAAGTCACTCCCGGTATCAGCGTGGAGTTTATGTTCCCATACTTGTCGACTTGCCCGGCTCCCAGAACCCCCATGCTTCTGTTGTTTTCCCTCCCCATTATGGCTCCAAGAACCTGTATAGAGCCCAGCAGCCCCTTACAAGTGGGAACATTGGCCATATTAAAGACGAACGGGTTTGCCGGGCGGGGTAGATATCCATAGAAGCCTACCTCCGCCACCAAGTCCACGGGGTATCCCTTCTCCTTAAGTGCGTATGCAGCCATCCAGGCGGCGAGGTTTGCACCACCTATACCCGCCAGTATAACCCTATAACTTTTCTCGACGCACTTCTCAGCTATTTTTTTCGCTCCAACAAGTATCATTCTCTCAACGTTTAACGGCTCCTCGCTTCTAGACAATGCCTCTTCTTTATCTTTTATCTCTTGCCTCCAAGCATCCTTCTTAGCTTTTCCAACAAGGTAGAAGAGCCTCTCGAAACCCAACTTCTTCAAGTAGCCTTCATGATCAACGCTTAAAACCCACTCCTCAACCCACCTTCTCAATCTTTCCTCATTTTCAGCTGCATTCCTGAAGTCAACTATGAAGTCGTAGTCCTCAGCGTACCCTCCCCCCATATCCTCAGGGACGTAGAGAGCCGATGGATGAGCACCGAAAGGCGTCTCGACGACGGCCTTTACAAGGTATCCCGGAATACGGACGAGGTGAGCGTGCCGCTTTATAAAATCCCTTTCAACAACCCTTTCAACGGTGACTATCACACCTCTCCTGCTGGCGTAAGCCCCCCAAGGAATAACCCCCTCTCCCGACGGGGGAAACATTATGGTGTTCCCCTCTTTGTCAGAGCACCACCCATGATATACTGAAACGTCCGGCTTGACTTCTCTAACCACCCCTCTCCTCGCTCCAGTAAATGGGTCTTCAACAAACTTGAATCCCTCGTTCTCCTCCATGCTTGACCCAGCTATAGACTTAGTTGGCATGAAGCCGACGTCGAGGGCTCCTGCCATGAGACCCTGACATATAGCTAAAAGAGACCAGTTTTCATATCTGACGCTGCCATTAAGATAGCTCTTTTGAATAACTGGAGATGGAGCAGGGGAAGGGTAAATGTGGCCCGCATATGAAGTTATCACCTCCTTTACCAACCCACCGAAAACTAGTAGCTCAATGTTTATCCCTCCACCAAGTGTAACCAGCCTGAACCCCGGATTACTTCCCCAGAAAACCCTACCCAGCTCGTAGCAGAATACGTAAGATATCGTGTTAGTGGCTCCAACGTGGATGAGGAAGCCTGGCTTAACGAGCCCCTCCGTCGCCTCCCTAATGCTCGTTACCTTGTTCTCGCCATTAAACTCTAAATCAAAGAATTTCAACATTCAATCTTCACCTCAAAATCTGACGTAAACTTGAAAGCCCTCAAAAATAACGTTATTTCCTAAATTAGATGTGATTCGAAGCCTAAAAAACGATATCATGGAGGCTAAACTTAGGTGGTCTCATGCGGGAAAGTTTCGTAATCTTCTAGCTGTTACGTCCTGAATGCGCAATTGCAAGGGTTCTGTCCACATCTTGGACATTTTCCAGGGTATTTTTTTATGGCTGCTTCTTCAATGTCGACTTCCAGAACGTTGGCTAGCGATGCAAGCCAAGCAAATACGTCAGCGAACTCCTCCTCAATCTTACTTTTATCACCACTTCTAATGGCGCGTGCTAGCTCACCGACTTCACTGACAAGCCAAACAAAGTTGGCGAGAACCCCCCTTCTAGAATCATTCTCAAAGTACAAGTTATACATCAACCTCTGAAACTCTTTGATCTCCATGCAGACCATCTCCTATAATGAACTCCTCATCCTCCTCTTTAATACTTCATAAGCCTTTGATTACACGTCTTAAAACATAACTTTTTAGCTCACCATCAATGAGGCGCTCCACGCTACCCGCTTCTCTGGAAGCCGAACTACCATAAAAATAAAACTAATTTCTGTAGAAAAAAGGCTTATCCGAATGCCTTCTCCACAGGTGGAACCACCTGCTTTTTCCTTGACATAACTCCCTCCAAGTAGACCGAACCGTCTTTGACCTTCTTTCCAAAGGCCTTCTCGACCACGTCAATCTTGCCAACCGCTAGGAGCTCTGTTCCCTCTTTTATGATGTCTGTAATCATCATGAGGATTAGCCCGTATCCCTCCTCGCGCTTCTTCTCCATTTCTCTAAGTATCCCCTTCTTCATCTCTAGTGCTTCCTGCAGGTCGAAAACTTCGACCTGTCCTATTCCGACCTTGACTCCCTTAAACTCGTAATCCTTAAAGTCCGCCATTAAGATATCTGCCGCAGTTTTCCCTTTGAGGCTAGCCTTAGCCTTTTTAATTTCCACCCCGAACTTTTCTGGATCGACCTGAACTATCTTGGCGAGTTTCAAGGCTATCTCTCGGTCAACGGGGGTGCATGTGGCAGACTTGAAGACAACCGTGTCAGATAGTATCGCGGCTAAGAGTACCCCCGCTATTTCACGGGGGATTTTAGTCCCCTTTTCAAAATACTTCTTGGCTATCAGGGTAGCTGTTGCTCCAACAGGCTCAGAGTGGAAGAGTATGGGCTCAGGGTACTTGAAGTCTATCTTGTGGTGGTCAAGTACCTCTATTATTTCAGCTCCCTCGATCCCGTTGACTGCTTGTGAAAACTCGTTGTGGTCTACAAGTATCAGCTTCTTCCCCTTCGCATCCCCTAAGAGAGGTGGAACATCGACCTTAAAGTAGTTCAGCACGTACTTTGTTTCAGGGTTTATCTCGTCAGCCCTAGTAGCTTCGGCGTTCACTCCCTCAAACTCCCTTTTAAACCTAGCATACGCTATAGCTGAACATATTGAATCCGTGTCCGGAGCCTTATGACCTATAACGTAGATGTCCGCCATTAAAACTCCTCCTGACAACACAAAGCAGTTCCACCTTACAACTATAAATTGATTTTCATCTAACTAGAAAACCTTTCATAACTCAAAGTTCGATTAATCCTCATTTCAGCCTCGCCCTTAAGCTTCAAAGCCTTGATCATTTGAACTGCTTCTTCAACAGTGTGGGCGACGGGGACACCGTTCAATTCAAACCCTTCAACGATCATGCTATACTTAGGTAGCCATGGCACGTATGCCACAACCGGCTTCCTATACTTTCTCACTATGTTCGCCGTTCTGCGACCAAGCTGCATGCTAATCGTTGGCGGATAGGGAAGCATGAGAAGGATGAGCGCTTCAACTTTCTCGTTCTTCATCAGGTAATCCGCTATTTTTTCAACATCGTTGTCCATTAAGCTGCCAGTTAAGTCTATGGGATTTTTCAGGCTTGCTATTGGTGCCGCCGAGGGGTTCAGAAGCCTCCTCATCTCTTCTTGCTCCTCTTCTGTGAATTCCACCAGCCTCAACCCATACTGCGCGCATAGGTCAGCGCACAACACTCCATGCCCACCCGATATGGTTAGAATTGCTACATCTCCGTTCTTTATTGAGGGAAGCTTGAAGGAAAGCACTTTGCTGAACGTTATAATCTCGTACTCGCTTTCAGCCTCTATAACGCCCCACTGCCTGAAGGCTGCCGATGCAACATTGGTCGCCGTCATAACGGAGCCAGTGTGGCTGACCGTTGCCCGCCTTCCATAATCGCTCTTTCCAGCCCTAAAAACAAGAACAGGCTTCTTTTCGAAGCACTCCGCTGCTTTTCTGAGGAACAATGCTCCTTCTTTCTCCCTGAATCCTTCGATGTATAATGTTATCAGTTTTGTTTTCGGGTCGTTCTTGAAATAGTCTAAGAGCACGTTCTCGTCTACTACAGCCTTGTTTCCTATGCTTACGGCTACTGAGACCCCTATTTTCCTTTCGGTATATTTACTGAAAAATTGATCTACAAGGACTCCTCCAGACTGACTTATGACAGCGACATTGCCGGGAGGAGGTGTAACAAGCCTCTCGCTGGGAAGGAAGAACGTATCAACGTAGGGCGGGCTGTAAACTCCTACACAGTTCGGCCCTATTACCGCCATGTCATATTTCCTTGCTATTTTGACAAGCTGATTCTGTCTTTCAACGCCTTCACCTCCTATCTCTGCAAAGCCTCCTGAAACCACCACAACCCCCTTAACACCAACCTCACCACACTCCTCCATCACCCCATTAACTGCTTCAGCATGAATACATATAACAGCGAGATCTATATCCTTTGGGACATCTGAAACAGACTTGTAGATCTCCCTATCGTCAATCTTTCCGCCTCGAGGGTTAACTCCAAAAACTTCTACCTCCATTTCGTGGAGGTTCTTTTGATAAATTACCGTTCCTGGACTCAAAGGGTTGTACTGCGAAACGCCGATAACGCATAAAGTTTTAGGCTGAAAGACCGCCCTCAGCTTCAAATGGGTTACACCTCCAAAAAAGTCAAACATTTAACGTGGGAACAAAAATGATTTATGTATTTGAATGTATTCGAAACCCTATGGTGCATGTACTTGCTCATCAAAGTTCTCGTTGGATGCTGTGGTTTTCCCACGGGAATTAAGCGCTATATGAAGGAGTTCAGGGTGACTGAGGTTCAAAAAACCTTCTACAAGCCCCCTTCACCTGAAACTCTCAAAAAATGGCATGCCTTGGCTCCTGAAAACTTCGAGTTCACGGTGAAAGCATGGCAAGTTATAACTCACCCTCCCACTTCTCCAACTTATAGGAAGGCAGGACTAAAACTTGAACCGTCAAAGGCAGGGTTCTTTAGACCGACACGTGAGGTGTTTGAAGCTTGGGAGAAGACACGCGAGGCCTGCAACATACTGAGGGCAAAGGTCTGCGTTTTCCAGACGCCGCTCAGCTTCAAGGAAAACAGGGAAAACCAAGAAAACATGAAAATTTTCTTTTCATCGTTGGACTCTGGTGAGATCACGTTTGCATGGGAGCCCAGAGGATGGAGTACGGAAACAGTCAGAAGGCTATGCGAGGAGCTTGACTTGGTTCACGTCACCGACCCATTCGCCTCGTTACCTGTCCTAGAACGCGAAATAACATACTTTAGACTTCATGGATCTCCACCGGGAAATAAGCTTTATCGTTACCGATACACGGAAAATGACCTCTGTCAACTTGCCAAAAAAGTGAGAGAGTTGAAGGGTTGCATTTACGTCCTCTTTAACAACATATGGATGCACGACGATGCATTGGCCTTCATACACATTTTGGGAGAGCAAGGCTAATGTCCCAGTACATGCTTCCTCAGTATACCCTCGTCTGAACGATATTTTTCAGCGATTTCGACAAGCTTTCTGCAGATCTCGCTATGTTCGAAGGCGCATTTCTCTAGTGCTTTTTCTCCCTTAACCGCTACTGCCGTGTTTTCAACAACTTTTACGAGCTCCGTCGCTATCACGCTACAAGCCCAAACAAGGTCTTTTAGTGTTTCTAAGACAGCCACCCTAAACTCGTCATCGTTCACTTTCACCACTCCAACTTAACCTGTCTTGGAATGCAAGGCGTCATACAAACCTCACATTCTCCGTCACAATTTTCAACTGGTATAAACCTATCGTTTTTCCTTTTCACCGGAGGGAAACGGAACCCTTCGCATGTATACCCTATCCAGAGGCTCCTCATATCCTCCATGCAAAGACCATAAGTGGTTTTTGCCCCCGCCTCCAATATTATGTCTCTTATCTGTTTAAGCTTCTTAAACCTATAACTCCGATCTATAACTCGATAACCTGAAATAATGCTCCCCCTAGCAAACAGTTTCTTATACTCTTCAATAAGCCACTCCACTCCATTTTCTCTGAACCAGAAATACATGTATTCCTCATGGCTCAACGATGACGTCCTTATTCCAACGAAGCTCCCCACTATGTGGTCTACTTCCAAATCCAAGGCTAAACTGGTCAACTCCTTTATCTGCTCCGGGCTATCAGTCAAGAAGGGCATGTGTGGATCCTCCCTAAGAACTGTGAAAACACCGTAATCCTTCGCCCTTACAATGTTCCTAATCCTTAAATCCGGTGGCGGCGCATTTGGCTCAAGAAGACGAGAAACCTCTTTATCTAAAGTGTTAAGTGAGACCTGCAGGACGAAGAACGGGAAACCCTCAATCACTCTAAACAAACTGAGCGGCACCCTTCCCTTAGTCACAAGATAAAACGGCACCCCCTCATTAACAAAAAACTCGGCTAGTTCAACCGTTAATTTAGCCAACTCACCTGTAGCCAGCGGGTCGCTGACCGGTGACATGTAAATTGGCTTCACGATGCGGGCATTTCGCACAAACCGCTTAACATACTCCACGATATTACTCCTCAAAAAGAAGACCCCATGAGGAGGCGAAGACGGCATAGCTCTTGCATAACAGTAAATACACTCATGCGGACACCCATCCGTAAGGTTAAGGGAGTATCTGCTACGCAAGCATTTCATGCCAGCAACTCTAAGAGGAATTCCTCTGAAATGTCTCTCCACCCTCAACACTGGTACGCGTCGCATATCCTTCCAGTAACCCAAAAAACACTCCACGTGCTCCCCAAAACTAATGTTTCCGACCTTAACAGGTTTCTTCAACAATTCACCGCAAACATAACACTTGTCAGGAACAAGCTGCCAAGCCCAATTCACATGCGAACCCACCAATTAAATTTCTCACCAGCGGAAACTTCGGAAACTTTCATTTCAGACCACCACTCAAAAATATTCATAAAAAACGTGGCTTTTAAACTAACGTTTAACATACTTCCTGAAGGCGGAAACTCAAACTTAAGAAGAAGAACGGGAGAAGAGTGCCTTTAGTAAATATATGACTGAAATTCCACCTCGTTGCTTTCGTCTTCTCCATTTGCTTCTTCATCTTCTTTTCTTATTCTATCGTCTTCTATGGGTAAGTTAAGATATTCTTTAAGTGTCTTCAGGAGTAGCTTCGTTGCTTCCAAATCGGTTTTTCCAGCTATGGCAACCTTGCTATCGACCTTCGAAAGAAGGATCACCCCCTCAATTCCATATTTCTCCTTAGCTATAACGGGAACTAAACCATTGGCCCCAATTATTTCACCCTTAGGCATCCTTTCGAGCTTCTTCATTTCAGGAAACTCAAGGTCGCCAGTACTCGTGAAATAGACTTTTCTCTCACCATTTTCACACTCGGAGAGATATCCTCCCAGCGTTATCAGAAACTTAACCTTGAAGTCCGCCAGCAGCTTAGCTATCTGCTCGGACAAAGTGTATATCCCCGGAGCGGTCATCGGTTGGTCATCACCAGTAACAAGTAGAAGACTCCTCTCATCGCTAGGACTGCTCCAAAGGTAAACTTGAATCTGGGGCGGCCTCACCACTCCGTTCTCCACTATAACCATCGGAGGCATATCTGTGAACTCGACCTCGATTATCTTTTCTGCATTTAATGCTTCAACAATCTTCCTAACGGCTAGCGCCCCAACTTCTGTCATGTCTGGAAGGGCGTGAACACATACAACTTCCTCAAGCCCTCGCTTGGGCTTGACCTCCCTCACCGTTATTTCGTACATCTCTCTCACCATTTCCAGTGGAAATATACCCAAACTACCTAAACAACTTTTTAAAGTTTTCAATATTTAAATTCACCTATTACCGAAATATTATAATTATAGCGATTTTTAACCAGCGCAGCAAGCCAACCTGACTCTCTGCATGAACACGGTATTTAAAAAGTAGCACTCTAAACAGAAGTAGCAACATAATACCCTTATCAAAACTATCGCAAAAGCTCTATGACGTTCACGCATTAAGATCTACTTCTATTCAGGAAGATCTAAACACCAAGAAATACTTTTTTTATTTCGAAGGCCTCATATCACTCTTTATATCTCTTCTAAACTGAATTCATGCTGCAATGTCCTCTACGAGACTAGACTTCTTTATGACAGCCTTAGCGGCTAGCTCAAAAACAGTGTTGACATTTACGTTAGTCTTTGCACTCGTCTCAACATGGCAAAGAATCCTACACTCATCAATGAACTTTCTAACTTCATCCTCAGCAACCCTTTTTTCTAAGTCACATTTAGAGCCCACTAGTATTATGGGAATGTCGCCAGCATTTTTCCTCGTTAGCTCAACCCACTCTCGCAAGTTGAAGAAAGACTCTCTTCTAGAAACGTCATACACGAGCAGGGCAACATTAGCTCCCTTGCAAAAACTTGGAAGTATCTCTCTGAACCTCTCTTCCCCCCCAAAGTCCCATATCATCAAAGTTATATCATCGTCTCCAATTTTAAGTGTCTTCTTTTCAAAGCCGACGCCTATGGTCATCTTGCCGTCAAAGTATGTTCCATCACAGTACCTCTTCACAAGCGTAGTTTTTCCAACACCTCCATCTCCCTCCACAAGAACCTTAATTACAATCATCATAATACACCTCTTATCGCAGTCATAATCGAAGATCCACCATGCTAATTGCATCAAAAAGTGAATTTTTACAAAAATGATATCATACAAAATATACTCTTTTGTATTTAAAAATTTTTGGTATTTAACATTACAAATTAATTTTTCGCAGTCTATAACAGAAATTATTTCAAAACTTGTCTAGAAAATTCATAGAACTAACAAATATATTTTATTTATTAAACTTTTTTCTTAAAAATACTTCGTTTTCGCTTCTGCATGGTGAAAGTAGCAACGCAAAGAAATTCCTAAAAGGTTACGCAACAAGCTACAATAAGTGGACACGCACTCAAAAAGAGAAGGCATTAACTCTCTAGAAATTAAAGAAAACCAGTGACTTAACCTTCCAGCACATTTTTCTTCGGTTTCAACAAGATTTACACTCTTAGAAGCTAGAAAAGAAAACAGAAATGTGGCTCATTAAATTGTATAATGTTGATACATGATAATGTCATGCAAGAAATCCAGTCGCTTAAAAAATTTTTTATAAAAAATGGTCTCCTTTTCTATGGGGTGTCGCAGTTGAGTGAGTGTCCGAGATGCAAATCTAGTGGCATTAAACTTGGTAGCGGCGTGATCATACAAATCGGGAGAACACGCTCCAAAAGGGTCGACGTCTTAGAATGCTCTAAATGCGGCTTAGTGTTTTACGAGTCCTCTAAAGAATAGAAATAAAATTTTTGGTCTTAACTTGCACATCTCTCTTTTTTTCTTTTTTAATCTAAACCAATATATTGTCGTTCTGCTATTATTTATCGAAAAAATAAATAGAAAAATGTAGGTAAGTGAGCCTACTCCCCTTTGAATTGAGGTTGTCTTTTTTCTAGGAACGCTTTCATCCCTTCTTTTTGGTCCTTTGTTGTGAAGCAGAGGCTGAACGCCGAATTTTCTAATTGTATTCCTGCCTCTAAATCACATTCCAATCCCTTTCTTATCACCTTTTTCGCTAGTTTTACAGCTATTGGTGGTTTGCTTGCCAGCTTCTCGGCGATTTCATTAACCGTTGCTTCTAACTTGTCTTCTGGAACGACCTTGTTGACTAGGCCTATTTGTAGGGCTTCTTGGGCGCTTATCCTGTCCCCTGTGAGTATTATTTCCATAGCTTTGGCCACGCCGACTTGTTTCGGCAAGCGTATGCATCCTCCCCATCCAGGAATAATTCCGAGGTTGATCTCAGGTTGCCCCAGCCAGGCTTTTTCACTTGCTATTCTTATGTCGCATGCTAAGGCGAGCTCACATCCTCCTCCTAGGGCGTATCCATTTATTGCTGCTATCACAGGTATGTCGAGGTCTTCCAGCATCTTGAATATCATGTGGCCGCGTAACGACGATTCCTTTGCTTGGAAGGGCGTAGTGTCCACCATTGCCCCAACGTCTGCTCCAGCCGAAAAGGCTCTTCCTGACCCTGTTATGACCATTACTCTAATTTCTTTGTCGGCTTTTGCGTCTTCTATGGCTCTTTTCAGTTCTTCCAGCAGGTCTGGGCTTAGCGCGTTGAGCTTGTCAGGCCTATTTAGGGTTATCTTTGCCACCTTCCCCTTTTTCTCAAATATTATATTTTTGTACTCCATTTTTCTACCCTCTCGTAAGACCTTCTTTAATCAGAGGGAGATAGTGTCCTATATAAAATGTTATGATGCTCTTTGGCCAACTTAGTGTTATGAGAGAATGAAAATGGCGAGAAAGTTTTTGAATGCTACGCCTTCCTTTCTTTCTCGGTGGTGTGTTGTCGTCCTCATCTAGTAGGCGTGGTGAAGTCGCGAGGGAAGCTGCTCGTCTTTTGTATTTCGGGTTGGCGACGGAGTATTATGATGCTAAGCGTCAGGCTGCTAGAAGCCTTAGGGTTCGTGTGCTTCCTACGAATAGGGAAGTTGCACTTGAGCTTGATAGGCTTGCAAGCCTACTAGAGGGGGAAAAGAGGATGGAAAAATTGAGGGAATTGAGGGAAGATGCGCTGAAAGTTATGTTGCTACTCGAACGCTTTACTCCTGTCCTAGTTGGCTCGGTTTGGAGGGGAACTGCAAGAATAGGGAGTGACATAGACATTAGAGTCTTCGCGGATGATCCTCAAAATGTGGTTGACATGTTAAAGCGCAGAGGTGTGAATATGAGGGTAGAATCTTCGGGCAAGGATAAGCTAAAGAAGTATGTTCACATCTACTTTAAGACGGATAGGGGAAACAGTGTTGAAGTAGTTATCCGTCCATTAGAGGAGAAGCGTTTAAGGGAGACGTGTGACATTTTCGGGGATGAGATCAGGGGATTGACGATATCCGAGCTGGAGAAAGTTTTAAGGGAGGATCCCGCAAGAAAATTCATCCCCGATTAGTTGTTCGCCTTTGTCATGGTTGGTGGGCTGGTTGAAAGCCGTTGTTCTGGCTGCTGGTGAAGGAACGAGAATGTACCCGTTGACGTGTACGCGTCCTAAGCCTCTTCTCCCCGTGTCCGGAAAGCCTATCCTTAGACGCGTTCTTGAAGGACTAAGGGCGAACGGGGTGAACGAAGCTCTAATAGTTGTCGGACGCCGCATGGATGCCGTGAAGGACGTGCTGAGAGAGGTTGGATTAAGACTAGAGTACGTGGTTCAGGAGAAGCCTCAGGGAACCGCTCATGCGGCAAGCTTAGCTGAGGGATTCGTGGATGGTGATGACTTCCTACTCGTGAACGGCGACGTCTTGGTTCCTGAAGGCTTCTATGGAAAAGTAATGGATGTTTTTCGTCGAAGTGGAGGAAACGTTATTTCGATAGCTAGGGTGGAGGAAGCATCTAATTATGGTTTGGTCGAGGTTAAAGATGGCCGGGTTGTCAGGATAGTTGAGAAGCCAGAGACGCATACATGTGGGCTTGTAAACGCCGGAATCTATGCCTTTACTAGCGAACTCTTCAGAGAACTCAAGAAGACGTCTGTTTCAAAACGGGGTGAATACGAGTTGACAGACACCATTCAGCGTATTATAGACCAAGGAGAACCTGTAACACCATGCGAAGTTGAAGGGTGGTGGGTAGATGTAGGATACCCTTGGGATCTCCTGCGTGCAAACGAGCTCGTCATGAAAGACAAAGAGGAGGAACTGATGATACAAGAAAACGTCAAGGTAGAAGATGGAGCCATTATACGTCCGCCAGTTCATGTGGGGGAAGGAAGCACCGTTAAAGCTGGCGCTTACATTGAAGGCCCAGTATACATCGGCCGGGAGAACATCATAGGGCCAAATTGCTATGTTAGACCCTACACGTCCATAGGCAACCATTGCCACATAGGTAATGCCTGCGAAATAAAAAACTCAATAATTATGGATGGCACAAATGTGGCACATCTTTCCTACATCGGAGATAGCATAATTAGCGAGAACGTGAATCTGGGCGCTGGAACGATAACGGCAAACTTACGCCTAGATGAAAAAAGGGTGTTCTCGACTGTTAAAGGAAAGAAAATTGATACCGGAAGAAGAAAGATGGGAGCCGTTATAGGAGAAAATGTGAAGACCGGAATAGGCGTAATGTTCATGCCAGGAGTCATAATAGGCCCAAATACGATGATAGGTCCAAACGTAGTCGTGACAGAAAACATACCTCAAGATGCTATCGTCATTCTCAAACAGGAAATTCAAGTGACTCAACTAAAGGAAAAAGAGCAGTCAAGAAGCTGACTTAATACCTTGCCAGGTAGTTAACGTTTATAACTTTATTCCACTTCGTTAGTTTCATGGGTGACCTTCACCACCAACGGTGAAATATTGTATATTACGAGTTTTACAGCTATCATTTAAAAGGCCGCCATAACAATGGTGCTCGACTTGGAAGCCGCGCTTATACCTAAAGGGCCTCACATTAAAATCTCGGCTGAGTAAGTTGATCTAAAGGAGCGCTTACAAAGAATTCTTTTTACTTAAAAACGACTAATTGATTGATTGGGGTAGCAGTGCACTTGTTTATTAACTTGGCGTGATGTTCTTCATTTGCTGGCGTTGGGAATTGAGAAGTTGATGGACGAAGGCGTTATAGACTTTTCTTGAATTATGGGCTGTTTTTTGCGGTAAGGGCACTATTGTTTAAATAGGTAAACGAAATCCTTTAATCTTCGTTAAAGATTAATAATCTTTAAGGAAACATGAAAGGGTGTTTGTGTAATGATCAGCTCAAAGGTTTTCCAAAAGACATTACAGGAACTTCAGAAGCATCCGGGTGTTAAAGGGGTAATAGTTACGAGTAGCGAGGGGCTACCTATAAGCACAACTCTCGACCCGCAGAAAACCGAAACAATTTCAGCCCTCGTGACCTCCCTTGTGGGAAAGGCCAGAGGAGTCGTAAAAGAGATGGGAGAAGGAGCACTAAGATTCCTCACGCTTGACGCAGGTAAAAGCGAAATTCAAATTGCTCCAGAGCAAGAGTTTGTGCTAATCGTCCTCAGAGAAAAGCCAGAGCAACCCTAAATCCATTTTGGGAAGCTATAAGAAGCGCTAAGTGCGAAAATCAAATATATGTAAAGATCTATGAAAGTATAATTGATGTTTGGGGGAACCATAACATGACGGTTGATGTAAAGGCCTTTGAGCGCATATTGGCCGACGTAATTAAGGCTGAAAGCGGCATAAAAAAGGTGATCTTAGTCGACCGGACAGGTCTTACGATAGCGTACACCACAAGGTTCAGCTACTTCAAGGTTGACGTTGAAGGAATAGGTGCCATAGCCTCAGCAGTCTACTGCGCCAGTGAAGAACAAGGAAAAAGCCTTGAACTCGGAGAACTTCAAATAGTGACCTCGGAATTCGATCAGGGAAAAATATTCGCTTCCAGCTGTGGAAAAGGAATATTATGCATCATAACGGACGAATCAGTAAATATAGGAATGGTAAGGTTGCTCATGAAGAAAGCCTCGGAACAACTTAAAGCAATCTTAGATGAGTTCCTTGCAGAGAAACCTGCAGTCCCACTGGCTAAAGGAGAAGAGGAAGAAGAGCTAAAGGCCGCCTTCGGAGAGCTGGAAAAAGTATAACTTCACCAGCCATAGCATCCAGTAGGAAAAATAAACTTCTGTTCGATGAGAAGCGCTGAGACTAAGAAGTACCTTACTAGAGAGAATCAAATGAACCGAACCGCCCATGGTGATATGCTCGCCTTTCAAGTAAAGCCGCCTTCAACACAAATCTAATCACTATCTTTTCGTCTCGGTCAAACACATCAAAATCTAAAACGCCTCCAACAACGGGAAGAGATGGTGGCGAAGAGTGACTTGCTCTACAAAAAATATGTGTGTGAATTTGTTAAAAATATTAAAAAGGATGGTGTCAAAAAGAGAAATGATGGGGCAGATACAATTCACATCTCATTACTCATCGAATATTTTACAAAAATAAATAAGTAAAAATGTAAAACTTTTTTGGTGAAGGTGTGAAGAATGCGGCGTGATGCCCAAGGAAGATTAAGATTCAAAATTGTTCTCTGGGGTCCCTCACTCTCAGGCAAAACAACATGCCTACGCTGGATATACGACGAAGTCACAGGACTCGACAAAGGCGGCTTCACGTCAGTGGAAGACCCAACAGGTCGCACACTTTACTTCGACTACACCCCGATCTCAGCAACAGGCAAAGTGATTTTTGACGTCTTCACGACGGCAGGACAGCGGCGACATAAACATCAAAGGAAGATAGTTCTTCAAGGTGCTGATGGCATAATGTTTGTTGCTGACTCTTCTCAAAGTCAACTTCAGAATAACATTGAGAGTTTAGAGGAGTTGAGGGGGCTTCTGGGCGATCAATTGGGTAAAGAGATCCCTATGCTTGTTCTGCTTAATAAGAGAGATTTACCCGACGCTATGCCTAGGCAAGATCTTGTATCCGCTCTTAAGGCTGAGGGATTTCCGGTTTACGAATCTATAGCGGTAAAAGGTTTAGGCGTTAAGAGAGCTTTTCAGGCAATAGCTAGAGAGGTTCTCTTAAAACGAATGTATAAAGTCTAAAACAGGCATCGAGTATGCCAGAATACTTAAATGTTTTCTATAATTTTTTTAATTTTGGAGATCAAATTTATGTTGAAAATGCGATTATGTACTAGGTGATTCGGGATGTTACTTGGGAAGAATGAAGAGATCGAAAACATTTTGAGGAAGCTTCAAGAAGATGCTCCTCAGATAGAGGGTGCTGCTGTGGTTAGTGTTGAGGGCCTGCCTATAGCTGCGAGTCTGCCTCCTGAGATAGATGATGTGCGGCTTGCTGCTATAACGGCAGCTATTCTCAGCTTGGGCGAAAGGGCTGTTCAGGAGTTCGAGAAAGGTCTTGTAGACGAGGTCTACGTTAAGGGGAGCGGAGGCTACATTCTTGTTATGGGAGCTGGGCCTAACGCCGTGATAACGGTGAGTGCTTCAAAGGATGCAAACCTTGGTGTTGTGCGACTTTACATGAAAAGAGCTGCTGAAAAAATTTCAGAGTTAATCTGAAACATACTCTAAAACTTGCCGAAATATAACTGCCGGTTTATTCTCGGTATCATAGCCATTAAAACTGATATTTCAGTTAGTCTTTTCCTGCTCATTATGTCATGTGTTAAGTATCCTATTGCTCCCTGCTTTCTGCCTAAGTTTTCTATTCCAGCTATCTTACTCATAACCTCCCCAACCTCCAACTTTTCTTCGAGCACATGTGCTATCACCTGGGGAGGATACTCAAACCCAGGTCCGCATCCTATAGTTAGCTCTCCTTCCCTATCTACTATGGCGCAGTACTGGAGGTCCATGTAACCTGTTCTAGTGAATGGAACGCTTATAAGTCCCGCCTCTATTCCAACGCCTAGACTGGCATCTGTTTGACTGATCGCCTTTTTCGCCCTATTGATGGCTCCCTCAAGTGTCTGTTCAACACCTAAAGGTTGTTTAGGGATACCGGGGTCAACTTTAACTGGAATGACACTGACACTACCTATTAATCTGTACATAACATGCTTCACCGCGCTCACTTTAACCGGGTTTTCAGATCCTACCGCCACGACAAGCATAATGCGAACCTTCCATTGTTTGCTGAAACCCTTTAATCCAAATGTACTCATTACTTATTTAATTTTTACAGGATAAATTCTTAATGTTCTAAAATAAATACTGCCTAGACGCAGGAACGCCTGAGCTCCAATAATGCGTGCCTCGCCGGGCATTGGTAAACGGAGACATGTTTATTTCGTGGTTATTGTTGTTTTAAGCTGGTGTTAGAGTTGCATAAACAGCGCATTAATGCTTTGAGAGATAGGATGAAAGAGCTTGACGGTGTTCTCATAGCTGATTCGAAGAGCATAGGATACCTCACAGGCTTCTTTCCAGGTTTTCAGTCCTTTCTCTTTGTACCCAAAGACGGCGAAGTTATTCTTTTTGTTTCTAAGGCGGATGCGTTTTTCGCTGAGGAAGCACGTCACTTAAGGGTTGA